>Ga0126342_10013859_pt1 | contig 14254 bp, 11 predicted proteins | sample Cyp1metagenome_FD_92528 | JGI IMG/M metagenome (GOLD analysis project Ga0126342, IMG submission 92528) | Coral microbial communities from Lord Howe Island, Old Settlement Bay, Australia - Cyphastrea 1 metagenome | ecosystem: Host-associated > Invertebrates > Cnidaria > Coral ...
CAGAATTGCTGAATTTAGTTGCGTGCCGCCTCATAACGAAGAGGAAAAAACAGTAGACCCAGATGAATTATCAACAACCAATACTAAACTTCTAAACAACTATTTTTGACAAATGGTCATATAGGTACTGGCATTTCACCCCAAAAAAATACTCTTGTAGGGTTATAGAAGGTTATAGTATCTATACGATCACGGGGTATATCTTGTAGAATAACCCGTAAATTTAGTCTGACATGTAGTATGACAGATATTCTTACAGAACTTGGGGTCATGAGGGATATTCATAGAATTTCATACATATCTTCTGACACGTCTGACATTCCAGGAAACTTCCCGAGGATCTGCATCTGGGTGTCCTACCATGGGTGATTTCAAGAATCCCCATATATTACTCTTGAGCAAAAATAAGAAGACACTGCATGATGATGCATGATGGTTGATCATACCCGGTGTAAATTCAGAAAACGATCTGGAAAACCTAGTATATACGCGCATAATATCATGTTTATTCAGAAACCATGGGTCCTCCATATCTACGCAAATTCACTGGAGAGTATCTTCCCAATTCTAAGTGCGTTGAATCTTTCTTTTTTCGATCAAACCTCGATTTTGTTGGTTGAAGCACAATTTGTTATGGTTGAACCCCAAGTTTTTATTGTTATCCTCTGGCTTTTTAACGTAGCGAACTGGAAAATCACCATGTTTAAAAAGTAAATCATGAGAAATCATCTATAAATGGGCCATGTCTCATAGCTACGTTAAATAACCGGCAACTCCCAATTCTTGATAACGGGATGGGCCAAAACATGTCAAAACCCTGTACACCTGTAGTTCATAATTCGGTGTCAGAGATGGTTTCAGGACGACAAGCACCAGAATCAAACGAACGTTTCCAATGTTTCCAACCATTCACATCAAAATAAATGTTTTTTATGGTATTAATAGCTATTAACAGGTATTAATCATGTAGGCTCTATGTTCATCCCTCCCTCGGTATAGGGAGATTCCATAGCCGGTATTCATAGGGCCATACCGAGGGATGATCCCACAGGCTTCGTAACTGGCGTTTTACCATGGCGTAACCTTGGTTACCCCATCGATAAATGTGTGAAGTACTATGGTTTTGAAATGTGTTGGACCACTTGTTAGGTGGGGAGATCCTCCAAGTACGTTATAAATCCCATTAAATCACCATTAAATCACCATAAATCCTATTATATCACCATGAAATCACCATTTTCTCCTGCTAAAATCCCTATCTTTCACCACTCAAAAGACCCATCCCTTCGCCTGGAAGATCCCGGCGTCGCCGGGCCCGACCGTCCCGAGCGCGAGGGGCCAGTGACAGCCGACTCGCTGTCGGACTGAAACGCCATGTAGTCCTGAATGTCCTGCAGTTTTCGGTCACCCCTATGGTACGTTTTTTAATGGAATCGGAATAGGAATACAACTGGTATCTTTCTCGGACCTTTTGGTTCTTCTTGGAAGTGCAGTTCCAGTTATAAGTGGATGACCATAACAACAAAGTATACCATAATTGTCAAAGGAAGTTGTCAATAAAGTTGGGTAGCGATTTTCCGAGTTACGAATAAAGCGTAATGCAGTAACAATGCATCACATGACAATGCATCACATGACAATACATCACAAAACAATACATCACACAACAATAAATCACACAACAATACATCACATAACAGTACATCACAAAACAATACATCACACAACAGTACATAAGTACATAACATAACAAGACATCACACAACGATACATCACATAACAATACATTGCATAACAATACATCACATAACAATACATCACATAACAATACATCACATGACATGACAATACATCACATGACAATACATCACACAACAATGCACCACGCAACAATACATCACAAAGGATTACATCACATAACAATACATCACACGACAATACATCACATAACAATACATCACACAACAATAAATCACATAACAATACAACAATACACCACAGGTAATGACTTACGGAAATGGTGACTTAGAGAAGTGGTGACTTAGGGATGCGGTGAATTAGGGAAGTGGTGACTTTGGGAAGTGGCGACTTAGGGGACGACATGTTTTTGGGAGGAAGCCGGAGCGCGAAACATTGTGTTTTTTCGGGTAAAGTGGCCGCAGCCGGCGATGAAGGGTAGCTCCCGTGTGAGGCGGGTGCGGCTGGGGTCGCTTTGGCGTGTGATTGGTTCCTCCACTGTGTTCTGCACTCTGCGGTTGTTCGTGTCTGCATAGTTCTATGCGCTTGTTGAATCTCTGGTTGCAGATCGCAGTGGAATGGCTGCATGAATGTTGCCATGTTGTGTTGCCATGTGCATAGATACATGCGGGTTGCCAAGTGATGTTGCAAAACGCATTGTAATGGCTGCATGAATGTTGCATGAGACTTGTCTTGCGGAGGAAGCCGGAGCGCGAACCATTGTGTTTTTTCGGATAAAGTGGCTGCAGCCGGCAGTAAACGCATCTGTGTCTCAAGCTTCTGTGTGGCAAACCTTCTCTGTGCAAAAGCTTTCTGCGCGGAACGGTTTTTGTGTGCAAGAGATTTCTCTCTGACGGTAGAAGCTTTCTGACGTGCAGAAGAGCTGAGATGGGTTGAGAAGAGCTTCGATGAGATGCAAAAGGCTGAGCAGTGCTCAGATGAAATGAGAGTAGTTGAGAAGAACTTAGATGACATATGAGAAGAGATGAGATGAGGTGAGAAGAGCTGAGAGGAGATGAGATGAGATGAAGTGTGGAGTGTGAAGTGTGAGTGCGACTTTTGGAACAGTGCATCACTGTCGCACAAAGCACGCACGCACACACGGGCCTGGCTGGCGCGCCGCGGCGTATGCAAGTTCTATAGACGAAAAAGGTCTTATAGTATAACCTTAAGGCAACTTCCGCCCAGCCTCGTGCGGGTACTACTGGTAGGGGATATACTGGGAATACAACTAATATCTGATGTTTTCAATGGAATGGATATAGGAAAATCTGCAAAATCTTCAACATCTCTTAGTATTCTAATTCTGTAGTTAGTATGATATAGTTGGAAAGTAACCAACAATATAACATAATGGGATTATAATATAGTTTCTAACTATATCATCATGGGAAAAAAATCGTGGGGAAAGCCACCTGATGATTCGATGGATTGCTTCATGTTTTACCATGGGGCTTTCCGCTTTTCAGATTTTACCAACCAATCAATCTCTGGGACTTCCTATGGATCTTTCTTTGAACCCAGATAAAGGGCATGGAGGAAGTGAATACCTCAAATTTATGGCACAGAAAACAAGAGAAACAGATCAAAAAACGACATGGTTTTGGGAAAGTAGATTGAGGTGTTCTTCGCATGAGGGACGGCCAAACATCTAAATTGGATTTCATTGGAAAAGCCTGGGGTTTTGGGGGTACCCCATTTTGAGGACCCACCTACGGCATCCATAGACCCCGGGCCTCAGGTTCTGCTAAGGTTGCTCCTCGGCACGGACGGGTTGCTCCAACTGAAAAAAAAAAACACATGCGGATTGAAGTATGTTACATTGGTGCAACAGGTGTTTGTTGGTGTTTCATGGGATTTATTCAGAATGAAGGGATGTTAAGGGTATCTTGCAGAGTTACAATGGGATAAATTGTTTGCATTCATGGGGATTTTATCCATGGATTTCGAGTTCATATTTTCTAAACCAATTCTAGGAGTGAAATGGTGCTTGAATCCTATAGTTATAAACCAACTTAAGTACCTACTTGGGGGTGCTCTCCAGTTATGTGGTTTTATAGACCCATCAGATATGGGATATCTCCGGTAAAAAAAGGAGTTTGTAAACCACCTACTAACATGGATGACCCACCTAGGGCCCTCATGATAGCTAAGTTCATGTTCAAAAATCTTGCTCAACTGCTGGGTTTTTATGGTAGACACTAGAGAAACCATAGGCTGAAACACAACCACCCCCCCTCCATAGCCCACCTCAACTCCAAGCTGCTCGGACTCATCTCCAACTCCATCCCGGCGGAACGCCGCAGCGTGCGGCTTTCCTCCCGGAACATGCCTCGGTTCTGAAAAGGGTCAACGGGTCAACGGGTCAACGTGCCATGGGTCTATGGGCATTCCATGGGCATCTCATGGGGGATTGGATTATACCGAGGTTGCGGTGGGAAAATCCGCATGTTCCGTAACTTCGCTGACCAATTCTGGAAGACGAGGCCAAAAAAATAACCGCCTTTTATAGATCGGATCCACATTTACCGCTCATCTATTGAACAGGTCTATACCACAACCATCTTAGATACCTTAACAAAAAAGATGTGACGTGTTTGACTGTCCATGACATTCCCCCGAACCAAACCCTTCAGCACTGGCTTTACCCTGGGGGCTATGAAGATTACCTAGTTGCTTGACTGATATATCTATATAACCCTATATTCATATGGCAGTGTGTCAAAACCTTGTAACCCCTGGTGAACATCAAAATAGCTGGTAAATGGATGTTCATTCCCCTAAAAATGGTATTAATAGGTATTGATCCATACCCATATCATCCTTCAAAGTGGGACCCCCTTTTCAGTGGAAAGCTGGTCTGCCAGGCTGGTGGGATTCCAAACGGCAACAAAAATCCGCCCAAACCTCGGACGCCAAGATTTCGCTAGAAGAGCTGGGCATTTCAAAAATCTCATTGGCTAAATATTGGCGGTTTTTGTTGGCTGATATCTTTCAAGGATGAGACTGGAAAAAGCCAACCGTTTTGAATGTTTCAGCCACCATTTTTATGCTAGATCTTCCATTGTCGATGGTTGCCCTCCTGTAAACTAACATTCTGGAAAATCACTACTTTCAATTCAGGTAAATTCCATGGTAAATTGATGTAAGTTATCTATAACTGGGCCATCTTTTAACCACGACTCGTTCGTTTACCCCAGGTGTTTTTCGATCCGATGTCCGAACCAGGGCCGCCAGGGCGCTCCAGCCCTTGGTCAGGGTGCGTTGACCTGGCGAAAGTGAAAGATTAGTGATAGATAATTACACATATGTATATCATATATATATATGGGGATATGGATATATATATATATGGATACATAATATATATATATATATATATATGGAATAGTAAGATATAATGGGATATGAATGGAATGTAGTAAGATATAATGGGATATGACATCATGGAATGTTGATGGCATATTGCATTAATGCAATCTTTATGATCCATGTTTCAGTGCCTCGGTAAGCGCTGAAATGCTCGAGGCCATGTGGCCTAAACTCTGGCCTCATCAAAATATGGCTATATAAAACACCCCGGACTCCGAGACGGTGATGGTCAAGAAGTACCCTCTGGTAATTTAACATAGCTATTGAAAATGCCCATTTATAGTGGATTTTCCCATGAAAAATGGTGATTTTCCATAGTTATGTTAGTTTACCAGAGGGTACAACAACAACAACAACAGCAAGGTAAATCGCATCCTGGTGATGTTTGTTGAAGTGTTCCTGAACCCATTTAATAACAGAAGGAAAATGGCGAATGTATAAAGATTACAGACATGGTGATTTTCCATAGTGTAGTTGTGTTAAATTACCGAGGGGCGAAATGGGGAGAAATGGGTATACTTCATGGGCAGATAATCAATGGATAGGTGGATGTAACTCGCCAACATGGGGTGAAACAAAGGGGAACATCCGGACATTAGTCAGAAAAATGGAGTACAACTCTGACAATTTGGAAGCAAACCAGGAAATGTTGAGAGATCATTCTGATAGACTTCATTATGTACATTCGATTCAATCTAATAAACAACGTCCCATGTGTGTGATTTGAATCGCGCCCATGGTAGTGGTCGGTCAGCTGTTTGGGTGCACGGAACTCTTGGATCAAGTCAGCCAAGAAATGATTTTTCTTTAAGGGTCCTTGCAGAGGAGTTGTGGGTGTGAACCCACCTCAAGTAGAGAAAGTCCATTTCGCTGCTATTTTCGAATCCGAAGGCTTTTCTTTCCCAAAATGGACGGAGATAGAGCACCTTGCCACCAAGATTGAAGCCGCAGGTGATGAATAAGCGAATAAGCGCAAACACATAATTGTTTATCCATTTAAAGCTGGCTTATGATCATGCCGTCCAGTAGTCTCGTAGTCTCACATAGCCATAGAGAATGGCCGTGTGCAGATAGGTAGACTCCAAATGGCTTATTGTCCATGACTATGTTGATCTACCAAATGCATCTAAACGCAAAAATAGGTAACGCTGTAGGAAGTCGTGTGCACATCCAAGGACTGTAGAGACAATTCAGCCATCCCAACCATGTGTTTTTTCTTTGGGTATCTTCTTTCCCATGGGCGGAAATCTAAACTTTCATTCCTTGAATCCCAACCAGTTTGATGCATAAATCCTGATAAACTGCGCTCTGTAAATTACAAGATCCCATATATACCCTGGGTCCAAATTTCCCGAGTTGTACCTCAAAGGCCAAAAATTCTAGGCCAAATGTATCCTCATTTTAAAAAAAAAACTCACCTATCCCTACCAAGATTCTTGGCATTGACCCATTGACCCCTTCCGTGCCCATCATTTCCCTCATTTCCCTTCCCGCCGGCGCTCTTGGCGCACCGATCATGGCCAAGATGATCACGAGCATGGTGGTCAACACGAAGTTCGGCAGAATCCTCTCGGCATCGGGATCGTGGTTTCGCCGATCAACATTGCCTACAGGATGGGACCCCTGTTCGATAAGATAGCGTTCAGTTGAGATATGCTTGTGGCTGAATTCTATGGTTTATAGTAGATATAACTACTTATATATATATAGTTTTCATGGGGTTCATAAACCAACAAACATAACTGGCGGGCACCATCCTGTATGATTCATAGATCTTTGGAAGTGATTTTTACATCCACACAGCAGCCATGGATGTGAACAGAAGCGCACCAGGACTTTGACTCAGACTCATACCCATATATTTATTACTCTCTGGTAATTTAACAGTTCGCTATTGAAAATGGCTATTTAGTTCGTGGATTTTCCCATTAATCATTAATAGCATGGTGGATCTTTCCATAGTTTTTTGTATGTTTACCAGGCCGGGTAATCCCCATTATATCCCAATAAACCATTATAACCCCTAGAAATCCTCATGGTATCCCTATATATTTATTAATCAACAAGCATTGAGACTTGACCAACAAGAACACCTTGAGCCATTGACTGATTGTGGTCCACATGGGGATGTAACCCGTCTGGATGAATCACTCTTTGGAATGCACTGCAATGGGTATCTAAGTGACAAAAGTGGTACATAGTCTCGAGTGCATAAGTAGAAATGATTAGAGCTGCTAGCAGAATGGTGTCAGTCCGAGTTTTTTGGGAGTTCCCAATTTAATCCAAATGATATGTGTTTTTAAGCAGGAAAATAAGGCTTTCAACCATGGGAATTTTGGGATAGACGCAGCATCAGCGATTTTCAGACAATACCAATTGGATTGGCTTATAATTCGGCATAAAATCCCAACTAAAATTGATGATTGGGAATGATTCCGCATAAAAAACCGTGGATTCAAGGAAATTCAGCATAAAAAACCGTGGATTGGCTTATGATTGGCTTAAACATTGATGGATTAACCATGGATTAACCCAATGGGATTACCCTCAAACATAGCCATAGCTGTAGAATATCACCATTTTTTACTGGGCATTTGGAACAATCAATGGTAATAACTATGGAAAATCACCATTTTCTATGGGTAAATTAACTATAAAAATGCCAATGTTCAATAGCTATGTTAGTCATCACCAGAGGGTAACTACAGTAGAGAACCCAATCATAACCAGTGCAGTTCACACCCCCTCGGACCAGTCTTTGACAGCAACGAACCAAAGACCGCTCCGAAGATCGTCAACGGTTCCATCCTGGGAGCCGAGCAGCGTGAAACTTCGAAGCACTTGACGGACGTCAGGTGAAGTTGTATGATCTTATTATGTCTATATGTACATGATATGTGTTAGATAGCTAGATAGATAGATAGCTAGATAGCTAGATAGCTAGATAGATAGATAGATAGGTAGGTAGGTAGGTCGGTAGATAGATAGGTAGGCAAAGTTGGACTAGAGTCAAGCTCAACAGGGTCTTCTTTCCCCGCTGATTATCCCAAGCCCGTTCCCTTGGCTGTAGTTTCGCTAGATTCTAGATAGTAGGTAGGGACAGTGGGAATCTCGTTAATCCATTCATGGGCGTCACTGATTAGATGAACCAGCTTCTGCTCAGCTCAAACATCAAGAACCTCCATAGTGATTCTGGTTGGTGGTTTCAACCCCTTTGAAAAATATTAGTCAGTTGGGATTATTATTCCCAATATATGGAAAAATAAAATTCATGTTCCAAACCACCAACCAGATAGTGATTTGTCTGTCCTAGTTTTGGGTTACATGTTGAGGCCGACATAGTCCTGCAGGTTCTTAAAGGGAAAGCAGCCCCAAACAGCACAAAGTTGAGTGGCCGACAGGCCGACTACACGTGACCGCTTTCTGGCTACGGCGGATGGTTGCGAAATCCTGCACCAGCTGATAGGTGGTAAACATCCCATTATTTATAGGGTTTCAACCATCCGTTCGCTGCAGGATTTCGCTGGCCCATCCACAGTACGTGAACGCGAATGGGGCAGCTTTCCCCGCTTCCACTTCAATTTTCTTTAATGCAGTCCCAGCATCGCTAGAATCAAATCCCAATCGATGATGGGCCCATCGCGATCAGGATGCTTTCTCCTGACCGAGCGATCTGACCAGGAGATAAAAGAAAGCAGCAGACTAGGGAGATTTCGGAAATGTTGCAACAAATCAATGGGAATTTCAGGATCCTAAAATGGAGGTACTGTACCATATAAGGCCATATTTTATGGGGATATTCCCTTACATAGGCCTTAGGCCTTATATAGGCCTTATATATGGTAGGTACCTCCGGTTTAGGCCATCGAACAAATGTGTGCCCCATATCTCTGATTCATTGGTCAGTGCTTTCTAACACAAACCCATTGACTTCATCCAAGCATCACAGGGACGAAGGCTGAAAGAAGTGTTCCACTTTCTGTGCCCATGCCATTCCTATGGATATCCATCAATCCCCATCATTTTGTGTCTCAGGACTATTTGAGAGACATTTTTTGTGGCTTCCAACTCCAAGATGTCCTTCATTTATCTTCATTATAATGTTTCTGAGTATATCCCACCATTTTCTGCCGTAAAAACTCCGGCAGATTTTCCAGGGCCTCCACCCGCCGATCTCCTGAGGTTCGCCAGGGTATTGGCGATGGCCCCCCCCAGGATGGTGAAGTTGGAGAGTGCGATGGCGTGCTTGGGTTTGAACTCCTGATCGCGGCGGAGATTCTCCCCGTTGCGGCGATGTTCCAGAGCTGATGAGCGGTGGATCATCAAAAACCAGATAAAAAACAAAATGATGCCAAGCAAAGCTTGAGATATTTGAGATATTTGAACCAGCTTTTTCAAGACATGTCAAAGTCTTGTTCCAAAGTCAGTTTTGTTAACCAGCTTTCATTGGGAAAATGGTACCCTCCGGACATCAAACCATCAAACCATTGCCAAATGGATCATCGGATCATCGGATCATCCATCGGAAAGTATGACGAACTCTGACAGCACCCATCGATCCATAATCAACTGATTGAATGGAAATCCTCCATTCATAGTTGGATGAAGTTGGATGAAGTTGGATGTGGATGGTTGATGAATGTTAATGATCCTTTGGAGTCTCCGATCTCTCCAAATTTCCGTCCAAATCCCCGGCCCAGGTACAGTAGTCGGGGGGTGAGACTAACGTCTAACGAACATCTATTCTGAATATAGAACTATCATCTATATTCTCCCCAGTTTTTCAATAGGCGAATCATAGATTCCCTCTAAGATTCCCAAAATCCCAAATCCAAGAATTCATAATAATTCATGGAAATCCATAGAAAGATTCCAATAAATCCCAAGAAAGTCCAAAAAGAACTCCATAAATCACAAAAAAAAAACTAAAACACTCCATAAATCCCATAACAGTGGATTTTTTATCTGGTTGGTGGTTGAGCCCTACCCCTCTGAAAAATCATGGAGTGAAAGTCAGTTGGGATGATTATTCCATTCCCAACGGTTTCTGGAAAAAAAACATGTTCCAAACCACCAACCAGTGATTACTAACCATCATTAACCATCATTAACCATCATTAACCATCATTAACCATCATTATCCCATACTAAACCAATGTTCCAGTCAAAAATCCCCATAGATCCATAGATCCCCATAAAATCCGCCCCAACAAATCCATCGATGGCGTCCAGCGCCAGCATGAAGAGCGGCACCAGAATCCCGCCGCCGCCGATACCGCCGGAGGCGGCCACCACCAGGCCCAACGAGGCCAGGAGGATCTTGGCGCCAGGGGATAACCACCGCATATATACACACGGATATCATGGGAAACCAGAAATGATCTACAAATGTGGGCCAACAAAAAAAAATCGGCTTGGTGGTTGAGCCATCATCCCCGCAAGGACTGCAAAAAAATATGAAACCACCAGCCACGTGTGTTTTTTTAATCGGATAGGTTCACGGTTATTCCCAAAAGGTTCGGGATTTGTGAAATGATTGAACCCAAGTTTTAGGTGCGATTTTATAAAGATGAAAAAACATGATGTAACTGAAGTTTTGCTTTGGTGACATCATATATCCCTCTGTTGTGCACGTCTTACTGCCATTTTGCTTGATTCCAATCTAGTTTTGAGATCTTGTGACGGTTTACCCGTGAAAAACTGTACTCAAACTACTACAACTGGGATTTGAAATCTTGAGTTTCTATTCCTTCGAAAAGGCGGGCTCCAGTGAAATGTTGCTTTAGATGCATCATTTACTACTTGGTAATATCTAGCATAAACATCAAAACATCCATAAACCATTCATCAATTCAAATTCACCCAGTGATTTTTCTCCACCTTAGCTACCTGGGGATGGGTCAAAACCTATTAGTATCAATTTTCATGGGATGAACATCCATTTTAACCCAGCTGTTTTGTGGTTCACTAGGTACCAGGGTTATGACTCATAGCCATCTGAATCCCCTGTGAGTCAATCCTATAGAAAATCCGCATGAAATGCCCCTCGGAGGCACAGTCGCCCACGACGCGCGCGTCGTCGCCATGGCACGGTGAGTCCATCGTGGCGCCAATCCAACGGCAGGGGCTCCTTGTGGTAGTCGAAACCGCCTCGAGTCACCCATGAAAGAAATGGTGATGTTCCATGATTTTTAATGGGAAAACTCACTATTTCTATGGCCATTTTCAATAGCTATGTTAAATTACCAGAGGGTAACTATACTGGTTGGTGGTGCAATGTGCCCATCTTGAAAAATGATGGAGTGAGTTCGTCAATGGGCTTGAAATTTATGACATCCCTTTTTTATGAAATAAGGAAATCATAATCCAGTCATGTTTCAAAAACCACCAACCAGTGATTACTAACCGTCATTAACCATCATTAACCACCAACCAGTTTTGGGATGTAAACTGCCGAGTAAACTCATCATGAAACCTATGGAGATAGGGTGGGTTCTCACCTCAACTCGTTCCAAAGAAATCGACCAAAAAACACAGGTCGATATATGCCATGCCAAGGAGGCCTTTTTCGTCGCAAAGAACATGCGCAAAGAAACGACCAGATCAGTGAAGATTTCAAGAAAATCATAGCTTTGTTTGATTGGTTTCAGTAGAATTGGTAGTTTTTGTTTTACCATGTATGATCGGAAAACCGGGAATACGGTGGTTGTAAGCAGATTCGTCATTGTGCCACAGTTCCCCTCCAAAAAATTCACATAGACCATGCAAATGACCAAAGTTCTAGTGCCAAGTAGTCTTTCAACTCACTATTTGGCAGGGTCAGTCTCTGTTTATTTTGGGGAATTGTATATTTGAGTGGATAAAATTTGACTTTGTTGGTCACAACCACATGAAGCCCTTCCAACAGAAAAAAGAAACCCTGGTTGAATGTAGTTGATCCAATCAATATGGGGAAATCATATGGAAAACTGGAGTGTCTTCACAAAAATTGGTGATATTTCACCAACAAGCTACAAAAACATAGCTTTCAACCTTTAGATGATGCTCCATTTTTTTCCATAAGCAAAAGAACGAAACACATGCTTGACTACCAGTGAGTAAAACCCCATTGTAGTTAGTTACATCATCTTGTCTGGTGATTGAACCCCATTTATTTCTGCTTAAATCGCTATTCTTCCTGATTCAAAATTAATTTTGGCTGGTAAAACTCACATCTTTGAAGCATTTTGAAACCATGTTCAACCCCTTACATTCCAAGATGTTCCAAGTTGCCTGACAACATAGATCCGCTTGGCAACGAAGCCAGTTTCGGTTTTTGCTGCGAAACGGGGGAGCTGCGGTTCAACACCTCAAAGGGCGGAGCTAACCTGGCCTGAAAAGCCAGGGGCCCTATGCTGTTTCACCAGGTCAATTGAAGGTTTTCTCCATCTTCTTGAGGCTTATTAGATATGTATGGAATGTCTAGAAGAAAATAGGAATATACAGCCATTGGTCAGTAGTAACATGCTCTCTTGATTTACCTCATAATGTATCGAAGACTTCAACCAACAGTCATTGAACCAAGGTGTAATCACAGTTTATAAATACATGTTATGTATATATATATATATAAACCTAGTTTATCTTGTATGTTCCATGGTCAAAAAACCGAACATGGATTATGAGCATCCACCCCGTAATAAGAATTCATATAATGGGTGTATAAATTTCAACGAACATGGATGCATGACCCCCAATATGAGCAATTTAATCCTAGATGAATGGGGAATTTCCCTGTAAAGATTGCCATTTGGGGTACTGGATGGCACTGGATGGTACCCCATGTTCAAGGACAAACCAGTATGGACGTAGTTTATCTGATGCCATGGTCAAAACATGGTGTTAGTCGTACACCCTATGATTATCGTGGATTTGCTTAGGGAACCCACAAATCTATATATATATTCCCATAGATGTCCCGGGAAAATAAAAATCATTTTCAGCAAATCCAATTTATGGATTCCTTATATTGGGTTAATATGAATCCCTGTTCATGGATTAAAGACCCCAAGATTTTGGGCAAGCTACCGGTCACGTTTTTGACGATGACCCACGTGTAGCTGTGGAAAAGCCACGGGGCTCCCGTTCAGAAAATTAAAAAAAAAAAACAGACGGTGGAGCCTTTCCACATTTCATTTCGTTCGTAATCCTGTTCATATCGGTTCCGATCCCTCTGTCAAATCACGTGTCTGTAAGAAAAACCACCTCATCTTGAGGAAAGCTTCTCTCCACACAAATTGGCCGTGGACTGTGGCAGGAAAATTGTGCAATCGGTTCCGATGATGGAAGATAATCCCTAATTTATTGGCTAGAATGACCCCGAAATCCTCAATCAACATGAGTTTTGAATCATGTTCATATTAAGTAGTTCATATGCTAACTATCATACAGTGGTATCAACAACATCAACTAACCATTACTAACCATTATGTATAATATGTATACAAGATGTACATATACATACATATGTATATATATATATGTATATTATATTATGTTCTCAACATTACATGTGTACATACATATATATATATGCATGTTTATTCATATGTACATAGGTAAGCTAAAAATGTTATATATGTGTGTCTGAAAATTGTGTACCCCTAAATCCATTGATTCAAAATCATTATCACCATTGATTGGCCATGTATATCTATATAAGGGGTATATCCCATGTCCAGGCACACCTATATGTGCTAGGGTCAGAAAATGGTAGCCTATTGTCATCCCAAAATCTGATCCGCATGGCTATACAATCCACCGTTAAGTTTGACCATGTCACATATGTTAAGGCTCACGCATCTCTTGGTTTTATCCCATGACTTCCTAAAATTGTATATATATATATATATACATATATGCGTATCTATATGTGTGTGTGGTGTATATATATATACGATGTGCATACATATATGATGTGTGTATATATATATATACGCGCAACGCCTGGGTTCTGCCCAGGCGTTGCAGCGTATATATGTCCCAATGGGATTCCAACCTTGGTAGCGACTTGTCTGTTGCCCTCCAACACTGCTGGGATCAGCTTCGCACTCCAGTATTGCCAGTACCTTTCCAATGGGACGACCACACCACGCTCACGCAAACC
>Ga0126342_10013860_pt1 | contig 14253 bp, 8 predicted proteins | sample Cyp1metagenome_FD_92528 | JGI IMG/M metagenome (GOLD analysis project Ga0126342, IMG submission 92528) | Coral microbial communities from Lord Howe Island, Old Settlement Bay, Australia - Cyphastrea 1 metagenome | ecosystem: Host-associated > Invertebrates > Cnidaria > Coral ...
AGTGTGCAGTGTGAGGTGTGGAGTGTCGAGGGAAGGACACGGTCGGGACAGGTTGTCTTTGAACTATAGGTCATTTATGTTTGGGAAACTTCCGCCGCCGGCTTGCCCGGGTCTATGTTATTTTTTCCCTGCATTCTGGGAAAAGTTCAAGGTTTCAGCAACTTACAAGCTGCTACGTATACTTTCAAAACTGAACCGAATTTGTACAGATGACCGGAAGATACAGATGCAGAGAAAAAACACCTAGAGGCAAAGGTGAAAGTCGTCTCTTTGCACGTAGGGCTGCAGAAATTAGGTTCAGAATTACGTTCCGTTGAAGTCGTCTTTTTTAGGCTTCTGCAAAGCTGAATGCAGTATTTTATATATATTTCTAAGATGGCCGGTCTTTTCACCTATCATCTTGTGAATCTTGGTGTTCACGTTGTTTTTTTGCAGTCTGTGTGGTGCAAGGAGCACCTGCAATAGCGTAGCCTAGAAACGCCAAAAAATCTACGGTCGTGTATGGCCGGTGGTCTACCTACCTAAGTAAGTAACTAACTGACTAAGTGCAGTGATAAGCCAATGTCCAGCGCAAGCTTTCGCAGTTTCAGAATCGTCATCCTCACCGCCACCGCAGTCGTCGTCGTCGTCCTCCTCCTCATCCTCATCCTCATCATCATCATCATCATCATCATCCTCATCATCATCATCATCCTCATCCTCATCCTCACCCTCATCCTCATCATCATCATCATCATCCTCATCGTCATTGTGATCGTCATCAGCATCAAAGCTGCTGCTTGCTTCATAGTCTTGAAAGTGGGCTTCTGGTGTATGATGTTGCCCAAGTGTGGTGAATAGACATGGTTGAATGCTCATTTTCCCGGACTAAGCCTTGGATCAACTGCGGGTTTCTTCGGTGGCCAGTGAGGGCCCCTGAGCTTCGAGCGGGCCTCTGATGGTTTCTGCGGGCCAGTTTCATACGGTGCTTCTCCGCAGTGATGGCTGCGCAGTTGCTTGCGGAGGCACTCGTCGTTTCTGGAAGCTCTGGAGGTGCTGCGGACGGCACTCCCCATGCCAAATTCCACCTCTGGATAAGGGTGTCTCCTACACCCAGGTTTCTGCAGGCCACAAGCATACTGTGCTTCTGCGGAGTGATGGTCGTGCTGTTGCTTGTGGAAACAATAGCCGTGGACAATGTAATATTCCATCTTTGGATGAGGGTGTGTCCTACACTCAGGTTTCTGCTGGCGTTGGACATACAGTGCTTCTCCGAAGTGACGGTCTTGCGGTTACTTGCGGACGGAATCGCTGGGGATGTTGTGACATTCCACCTTTGGATGAAGGTGTGTCCTACATCCAGGTTGCTGCAGGTTCTGCTTATACTGTGCTTCTCCGAAGTGATGGTTGTGCAGTTACTTGCGGGGCAATGCTTGCTGAGTTTGCTGATGGGTTCATGCCATACAGGCCTAGCATTCCACGTTTGGATGAGGGTGTCTCCTGCACCCAGGTTTCTGCAGGTAGTCAGCATAGTGCGCTGCTCCAAAGTGATGGTCGTGCTGTTGCTGGCGGGCGGAATCTCTTCGGCGAATGTGATATTCCAGATTTGGAGGATGGCGTGTCCTACACACAAGTTTCTGCAGGCATTAAGCATACAGTGCTTCTACGCAGTGATGGTCGTGCTGTTGCTTGCGGAGACAATAGCTGGGGACAATGTGATATTCCACCTTTGGATGAAGGTGTGTCCTACATCCAGGTTGCCGCAGGTTCTGCTTATACTGTGCTTCTCCGAAGTGATGGCCGTGCTACTGCATGTGGAAAAAATGAAAACGGGGCATGCAACATTCCGCCCTTGAAGTCCTGGTGGGATAGGTTTCGCTCTCCGAGAAACAGCCTTCGCTATATTTCCGATTTGAGACAGCCCTGGGCCAGGCCGAGGGGAGGCCGCATTTTGCAGGCAGATTTTCTTCAGGAAGGTGACGTCATGATTCTAATTTGCTTGGCTTTGGATGGCCTTGAAGTGGTGCGGTTGAAGACCAGTAAATCTGACCTTGCAGTGGATATTTCTAGGAAGCTGGCACTTCAATTAAAAGCCGACCTCGGAGAACTGCGTGTAGTCTTACCTGATGGTCAGTTGCTGGACGCAGTTTGCACTGCGGACCCATTTGTAACACTTGCAACTGTGTGCGCGAAGCACGGACCGGGATGAAAAGTCATGGAATTGCGGCTGAGGTTAGAGTGCTCCGTGTTTGGTGTGTTTGTAAGGGATGGCTTTATTCAGTCACATATTATGTCCAGAGTTTGTGATCAAAATGTAGCAGTAATATAATTTTATAATTAATTAAATTGAAACCAATGTGAATGAATAGCAAAGAATAATCCCTTCTTCCTATTACTAAAACTCTCCAAAATAAACAAATAGGATTGGTGTGGCACTTCCGGTTCTTTTCGGTTGGGCACAATTGGATTCTTCATTGTGGTAATTGAGAATCAATAGGAGAACAGGATGGTGAAACAATGGTTTCAACATGGTTCAACCCCCTAGTAATAAAAATAGATTGCCACCTGGATGTTTTTTATTATTTTATTAGGGTCCCATCTCACAAGTTGTATTTTTTGTTTTTATTATTAAATTAAGGTGTTCATTGGAATATTAGGGGAAAGCTTCAAAATCCAGTTTTTGGCAATATTCTATATAGAGTTTAAATACGGGATTTAATCAAATTTGAAATCGAATTATTTTTATTTTTATTAGGGTTTTTCATTGGAATATTAGGGCACCCTAATGCAAAATACCCCCTAATAAATAATAATATTTAAAAAAAACGCTGTGTTTACCATTTGGGGGGGAGTGTTTTAGTAATAGGGAGAGAGGATTAGTAAGAATGACATGGAGGTGATGGTGATGGTGATGGCGATGATGATGATGATGGTCATGGTTGCGGTTATGGCTGTGGTCGTCATGGTTTGGTCATGGTCATCGCGGTGAACAACTAACCCAATACTTCTAGTCTAGCAGAGAAGATTCCTCGATTTCAATTGATTCTTTCTGCTTGCAGCAAAAAGTTGATTGATAGAAATTATTGGTGTTCAATGGTTTTCATAATTTGCCAAAGTGCGTCTTATCTGTCCATCACAAATGTTGCATGACACATTTGACTGTGATGGTTTGTTGGGAATATATGATACTCGTACAATGATTAAGGGTGATTGAGGGCACCATAGGATATTGGTCAGGCAAGGCCCGTTGTAACTTTTTTAATCAACATCCGTATTTGGATAGCCTCAGCCCATGCCGGTGGGATATTTCCGTGCCTTGAACCCCAATATTTTTGGTTTATCGCCAAACATCTCCCCATAGCTGTATTTGTTTGATTAATTTTGTGGTTTCTAATCCATTTTTGGTACTCACTAAATCATGGATTTTCCATGGATGTTCCATGAAATCAACCATAAATTGGGAACCCATGTGGAACCCATGAAGAGCCCGGGAACCCGGCGACCCAGGTGAAGCGTACCTCATTCGTCTGGGCGCCTTTGGGATGTTTGGTCACACGGCCTCCTGGCGAATCATCGATCTCTCCAAGGGCGTGGTGCGTGAAGGGACGATGACGGCGGAGATGATGCCTGGTTGAGGGCGGTGGAGAAAATGGTCTAAAGGTCCACCCAAAAAAAGGGGAATCTATGGGGAAGATGTTGTTTGACTTTTTGGATTTTTTTTGACTTTTTGACTTTTTTGGGGGATCCCTTGAGCAAATAAAAGATTAGGATTGGTGGCTTCTAGTCGCCTTTGGTGGCTGATGGCTAATTTAACAAGGAGTTTCACTATAAACATGGGGATATAAGTGGATACAACTGATAAATGCTGATTGGTTGATGGGTCTAGATTATTTTCTACCCTTTATATTCAACATAATCCCTCAACTGGGAAATCTGTTCTTAACCAACCAGTAGGGACATAAAGAGACGACAAAGGGTTTTGAACGCTGCTCAATTGGGATTGGTGGGCGAGTTTTGTGTCAGTCAATAGGTTTTGCGTTGTTTAACAAAATATATTTCCTACCTGTATTTATATATATATATATATATGAATATATTTATAATTTTATACATATTCATATACATATATATATGTGTGAATGATTGCTAGTACATACGGATTAAACTATTGCAATGGATGAATGATAACGATTACAGTAAACCCCAAAAAGATGGGATCTCATGTTTATACGTTTCTATACAGAGGAGGTTAAAACCAATGTCTACGTAATATTGTTACTTACTTCCTGATACTGTTAACTACTGAGAAATGGGTTGACATCGGTGTGGGTGAATATGATGGCTCATGGACATCGACAAAAACTATGGTTTAGCATTCAAAGTTGTTTCCAAAAGTGTAGTTTGGTAAATAGTATGCCTGGACGGATGGGGATTTAAGACATGTTTGTTCAATCTAAAACTCACAGAGAGAAAATAATGGTGTATATATATATATAACCAACTGTAGTTTTTGATAAATTACAGTACTACTAGTAAATGGAGATTTAACTGTGAATCAATGGGGAATAGAATGTATGACAATCCAATCATCTGGATGAACTTCTACTTGGGTGAGTTATGTTGCGACGACACTGGTCGACGGGATAAATGTCTTCCCAAAAATGTTGGCCTTTTCAAGTTGGTCTTGAAAAAAGTTCATCAGCTAGATTGATGATTGGTAGCATCATTAGGATAGCAGAGAGCATCATAATGAAAATGAAAAGAACAATTGTGATAGTGAGTTTAGTCATGATAAGGATCATATGTTTCGAATACGAGAATGATGAAAATGGTGATAGTGATAATAATGGTGATAATGATCATCACGACGGAATCATGATACTGAACTGTATCGCTGACAAAACCAATGATACCGATGATTATGATGATAGTGATACGACTTGTGTTACGAATGATAAGAATGATAACGATCGCACTGGTAATGGTGATTACGATCATAGCGAAATCGTGATATTGATATTGGAACACTGACAATATTACAATATTGATGACAACAATGACCCTGATTGATAGTGCTAATTCAATGATAAGTTTGCTGTTAGTGTTGAAAAATGACAACTTAAATGATTATAAGAATATATATAAGAATTACCATTTTGATCACCCTTCTTTTATATTCTTTTATCATGTTCTATCATATTCTCCGTGCATCCTGAAAAAAATGGTGCCATGTTCATCGCCGATCGCCTTTTAAGAACCCAAGGATGCGAAGTATTGACGCGTTGCCCAGTTCTGCAAAAGAACTCTTGATGGCATGAAGAAGTGGGCAACGAGTGTTCAATGTCTGGTTCAAAGCAATTGGGGAAACCAAGAAAATGTCGGGTGTGTATATACATATATATATATATTATATATATATATATGTATATATATATATGTATATACACAGCATATTATAATTTTATTATATAATTATATATTTCAATTTGTGTAACCAATTAGGGAATTTGGGATACGCCGGGCTTCCAATGGCTTCCCCAAAGCTTTGACCCTCGACCAGAGTTGGCTGTGTGCTTACCCCCACCACCAAAGTTCTGGGGTTTTACCCTCTGGTAAACTAACATAACTATGGGAAATTACCATGTTTAATGGGTAAATCCACTATAAATGGCCATTTTCAATAGCTATGTTAAATTACCAGAGGGTATGTGTTTGGAATCAGGCTCGCCTGACATGTGGCGACGTCCCCTTGCTTCCCTGCTGTGCCCATTGTCTGCCGTTGTCCGCCGGCCTTCTGTGCCCAAAGATGCAGAGACACGGTGAAACCGATGTCCGTTCTTCCCATTTGCAAGCATATGACTTGCCAAGACGTAGGACGAAAGTGGACAAAAGACAGCGGCTGCTCTCAGATCCCTGTAAATTTGACACAAATATAAACAAATACCCCTTTTTTGCGGTCGGCAGTATGTGTTTGTGATCTTCGTGAAATCATAAATCCGCGTGCATCCATGTCACAAAGATATATATATATATGTATATATATATATATGGAAAACCTTGGGAAACTGAGTCCATAGTTTTTGGCCTTTTCGGAAATGTGAGCCATTCAAATGGATCACGTGATACATATAAACCATCTTTGTTTTCTTGTTGTATTCCCACTTTGTTGCTTTCGGTGGTCACGTCTTCCAAGCCATGGCCCACGTATAGATGATAAAGATGATGATATTAAAAAAAATGACCCATGTTTAGTTTAATGATGTTTAATGGTGATTTCCCCTTCGCAAACCGTTATAGCCAGATACTTTTTTAACGGCGACCATCCCATTTTGGGATTCCTCTATGTTTACCCATCCGAAGTGATGCGATTTCACACACCAAAAAAAAACAACTATAGTCATCTTGTCTTATATGGTTTTCAACGTTAAAGTGGTGGTGTCAAATAGCCATGGAAATATGATGGGTTCAAAAAATGTGTGTCGATGTTTAAAACCAGATCTGTGCCGATCTGAGCGGTTCTGAGGTGGATCATGCATTGAATCTCGAAGGTTTTGGCCCTGGCCTGGTGGAGAAAACGAAGACTTCGATGGTGGATCGGACACATCTACCCTCTGGTTATGTCAAAATAGCTATTGAAAATGGCCATTAATAGTGGATTTTCCCATGAAAAATGGTGATTATCTATAGTTATGTTAGTTTACCAGAGGGTATAGTATTCCAAAACATCGTGGTAGATTTACAACGAGGCGATGAGATTTATGGCTGTTGATGGTGGATAGTCGCATGGGCCCCATCATTTGCAACAGGATGGTCTGCCATCCCCTTGTGGAAAAATGAGCAGATCAAAAAGGTTGAAACAGCCATCATTGCTAGGTGTACATGGCTCACATCCTGATGAAGGTTGGGTTGGTTTTCCATCGCAACTCTCGTCGACCCAGGTCCCTTCGAGGGCATTTTAGGCCTCGGACGACCGAGTTTCAAGGCGGCTGGGGACCCTGCGGTCAAGGCTTCGCAACCCCCTGATATTGCCGATAAGTGTTGGTTGTATCCCATATATTCCGCACATTGTATGGAGGGTTTCCTAAATGGTACCTTACCTCATCATCCAAGTCATGACCAGTTTAGGAATTTTCAACAACCATGGTATCATGGTGACGGCTGAGGATCCATGTTGGGGAACCCCCATATGGTTCTGGATCAAACCGGGAATATGCCATTAATGTTCTTTTTGGAGGGGGATCTCATAATGTATTTTATATGCAGAAACAGCTTTGGTGGTATAAACTTACCATTCCCAGTCATGGGTGGTTTATGGCATTGTTTTACCCACATTAATCAAAATACAACGAATTTTGACCAACCCCGAAGCATCCGGCCGATCCCTTGCTCGCTTTGAACCATGGGACTGGTTTTTGAATGTCAAAATGACAGCTTGGACCATTTTTCTGCCAGAAAAACTTCGTACACTCAATTGGCTTAATTTTCCAGAAATGTATACCAGTAGACCATAAAAAGATGCATTCTAATGGAGAAGATTATTGTCTAAACAAAAGCACTTTTTTTTGTGGGCCTGAAAATTGCCAATCCCAATTTTGCAAAATACTCTTCCTAGGTGGTAACTGGATTGTCATTCCCCCCAAATATCATTCAAACATATTCAAACACTATGGCTTGCTGATCAACGGGTTACTCACCTATATATTTATGGTGATGACTGGGGGACTGGGGGATGGTGCAGATGACATTGTTTTACCCACATTACATCAACCAAGCACTTTTGTCAACAAAACCTACCTTTTCGCCCCGAAGGATGGATTTTGAATCACCAATGCTTTCCGGGTAGGCTTTCTTGTTGCCTCAGGATCCATTCAAGCCACTAGTTTTGTTCAAACCACATGTTTCTTCGTTTAAGCCTTTAATCAGATTCCACGATATTCCACGACCATGAACCAAGCACGCTATGGACAATATGACCTATGCTAGCGAATGGAGATGGTCCCCCTGTGAGGGTTTGGAACATAGTGGTTCTGAAAATCCCTAATCGCAGATACATGGATGGCATTTTTTTGCCAACTGTTGCATAAACAACCAGTTCTAATCCTTGGAACCATACCCAATATTGCTATTTATGTTGTCCTTTCTCACATGGGTTACCGCAGATTCCAATGTTTCCTGGTTGCAGCCCTATTTCTGAGTGCTCAAATCATCTGAAAATGTCAGCCCCGGATTGCTTTTGACCCTGGTCCATTAGAACTTCGGGGGCCTTCCCCACTGATTTAGTGATCTCAGCTTGCAGAGTTTCCTAATGATCAGCAGCCCAGGGGGTTGTAAGAATCCTGAGTTGACATTGCTAAGTCACTCAGATGTATCCCAGTAGTTGTTGTTTTTCTTCTAAGTAGCTAACTAGCGCATAGTTTATTTTTCCCGGAAGACTCAGTCGCACAGGACGGTGACAAGTCCAAGAACGTGAACGAGACCTCTGCCTTCACGGTTCCAGGCCGCAAATGTCGTCACTAGGGGAAAAAAGATCACCCTTCAGGGAATGTCAAAAAATGGATGATTGATGATTAACATTGGGTGATTTGATGATTAACCATGTCAAAATGGATGATTAACATGTAATTATTGGATTTGGTAGTCGCCATGATTTTGGGGATTAACCTTTTTTGCTGATTGACATTGATTTAATTGACTGATTGAAGATTTATCGGATGTATGCGGATACCTCGAACGGGAGATTTGGTTGTCATTGGGCTAAGCCATTGTGAAGAACCGGAGAATTTAAGATGGACAGTGTAGATCCAAGCAGCGAAGCAGCTGGTTTTTGACCAATGCTTCCCGCAGAGTTTCTGTGTCCATCGAGTTTCTGTGTGTTTGAGGCTTCGAGTCTTGGTGAACGGGAAGATGTGTAACGCAAATCAAAGTAACATAAGCAATGGAGATGTACTGGGGAGAACTATAGACTATAACAGAGATCTCAGTGGATCCATTATATTCCCATCATATTACAAATATCTCATTACATCCTATTTCTCATTATTTCCCATTATATATTCCCATCATATTACAAAGATCTATTACGAGTTTCAGGGATATCCCCATTATATCCCCACTCTATACTCATTCTGAGTTCCCCATTGAGAATTTGTTCAGAGTTACTGAGAGGTGGTTTGCCATCATGTTCAATCCCAATGTTTGAAATCCTATAAAATCCCAATGTCTAGCCAAAACGCCAATCCTAATTTAAGATTCATGGCTAATTTTAAATTAGATTCATGGTTTTCCATTGGACATCCCAAAATTTTCATTGGCCAATTCCATCCCAAGTTCCAACCATGACAGGCTAGTTTGTGTAGAAATGTTACAATGTATCCCAGCTAGTAGGTGGTTTAGATATGCCTATATGATGCTCAAAAATGATCTTATGTGCTTCAATAAGTATTAATATGTATTAATATGTATTAATATGTATTAATATGTATTAATATGTATTAATATGTATTAATATGTATTAGCATTATAGAATCATGTTTTTCAGCCAGCTGTGGATATTCCAACAGGATGAACTAGCCTCGGAGAAGCCTTGTTCTACCGCCAGGATTTTTTGATAAAGCCCATGTGCAACGTTTCTCAATGTGCTTCAACCATCAGGTCGGAAGCGGCCAAAATTCTTGGAGATCGGGGAAGTCCAACTGGTGGGGTCTTGTCCATATGAAATTGGTCATAACTATGGATAAATCATGGACAATGTTGATTGAACTTAGAAATAATGCTTGGTTGAACTGTTCGTCAAGGTTTATAGAATCATTGGTAGCGAAGTTGCGGGTCAAAGATACTGTACCCCTTCATACCTCTTAAATATCCCAAAATGATGTTTCGCAGCAGGGAAGCACCAACTTCGCAATTGTGCATTGGCCAAAAGACCTGGTTCGGCTGATGGTTAGTAGTGCGTCTATATACTAATCTTGTTCAAGAGGGCTTAAAGGGGTTACATTATGTTTGTTAATAGCTAATATCACTAAACCATTATGTACAAGGTATTATACTAATCTAGTATTTTTAAAACATAGATTAAGATGCATTAAATACAATTATATACTATGTTATATTATAGTAATACTAATCTATGACCATACATTTAGTCTATTATTTTCTCGTCCAGTATGTCAATCTCTTTTAACCGTTCGCCATTTTAAGGTGAGAAGCTGTGCCAGGCCGATGGTGTCTTGGGAGTCAACACTCCAGAGCACTCCAAGCACTTGAGTTCGGTAGGCGAGTCATTGGGGCCGGCTGAGATTTTTTCACGAAATCGGCCTCAAAATATGGGTATGGATCAATACCTATTAGTATCATTTTTAGTGGGATGAACATCCATTTACCAGCTATTTTGATGTTCACTTAGGTGCCAGGGTTTTGACCCATCCCCATATGTTGCGTGATGACGTGATGTGACATGGAAAGTGCTCGTGCTTTATATAAAGCCTTCACATCGTGGTGCTCACTTCGTGGTGCTTTTTCTTTTGAAGTGCCCCGATGTGTTGGGGGTTCCAGCCATCTAGAATCCAGCATGCACCATTGACCAGTTGGGCATGGCTCATCATGGCCAAAGCCCCTAGACATAGAGAGTAAAACAATTCTGCAGGGTGAACATCGCACCTCAAACTCCAAATTTGGCTCAGGATTACCACCTGTTAATTTCACATTGCTATGGAAAATCCCTTTTAAATCGGTAGGTCGTCCCCAAATGTGTATATTATATATATATATCCATAAGTGGCTTATATGGGCTCATGTTCCAGATAGACATGTAGCAACTTGATACAAATTACCAGAGGTTAAATCCCCATTTTTGTTGGTGAAGTATGTTGAGTCACCATTTGTCCGTGATTAGATGAAGTTAGATGTCAAAAATCCCCAGCTTTTTGCGCGCTTTTTGGAGGGATCTTTGCCAGGCAAGCTCCATTGGGGACTGGACTTCCAAGGAGTCTCCATCGGAAAGGAGAAGATCAAGGCATGGTTTAAACGGCGTTACCATGCGTTACCGCGACCTGGTGATTTTGGCCAACTCTCCAAGTGGTTTTTCCATGGGTTTTTTCGATGTTTGACGTTGGGGGTCTGGGGGTTGAGACGTGTTCGCAACGGCAACTCGCTGGATGAGGGTGGTGGGACATGGTGGGAGCTAAGAAAATCTAAAGCTAGAAAAAGCTAGACAATAACATTCAAACATATTAAAGAAATTTAAAGAATAACTCTTGGAGGGAGTGCCCCTTCTGCGACCCAAAAGTTGTTTTTACGCCTTTTTTTGCATTGTTTAGCTTTCTCTAGTGGTTTTTAGTTGTTTCTAGCTTTTGGTAGTTTTTTTATAGTTGTTTCTAGTTTTCTTTTGTTTTCTTTAGTTTCTTTCAGTTTTCCTTAGTTTTTCCTAGTATTCTTCAGCTTTCCTGTGTTGTGTTTAAAGTTTCTAGCTTTCCTTCGGAATTCTTTGTTATGTAGAATTTGAACTGATTTTGTGTGGGGTGCCATTGGTGAAATCTCCAAAAAGAACCAGCTTATCAAGCAGAATAGAATTAGATTTTTCTAGCCTTTTGTAGTTTTTGTTTGGATTCCTTCAGTTTCCTGTAGGATTCCCATGGGCTTCCTTACACGCTTTACACACTTTACACACGTTACACACGTTAGACACTTTACACACTTTACACACTTTATCCACACACTACACTTTACGCTTTACACTTTACCACTCGACACTTCACACTCCACAATCCCCATTTCATACCCTAAACAATACAGTCCCCACTGAACACTCCACTGTTTTACACTCCACACTCTGCACTCCACCCCATCCCGCACTCCACAGCCTACACTGGCAGGGTAACAGGGGAAGAATGCACAAGACTGTTGAAATAACTTGTTTCACAAAGGTGTTATACGTAACTGCATTCGGGTTTGTTCGTGGCTCTTGTTTTTTGATATGTTCCCTACTTTTTTATCAATGGTGTAATTCAATGTATATAATTCACAAACAGATTAAATATGTTAAGATATAAATAGTCAAAATGAAACATTTTGGGTGGTTCCGCCTGATTTTCAGAGACACACCATATTCATTCAGCTGGCTCCAGAAAAAAATGATCCAGAAAAAGGCCCACTGTAAAAAATGGGACAGTTTTGATACGGTTTACCATCCATTTTGGGGCCCAATAATGGTGACCCCCATTTGTTAAATGGGATTGGGATCCAAAAGATCATTGTGATCCATGCCCTTGGCGCTGAGGCAATGCAGTTGGCACCCCTATCATCTCCCTGTAAATCTTGTGTCTTATGGTTTTTCTTGATGTTTTTAATGGAACCTATGGAAACAACCACATCAAATGGCTGCCCCACTCTTGGCAGGTCCGAAAAATCATGAAAAATCCCTACTGCCGGCAGTGGTCGCCTGTGGAACATATGCAAGTAACCCCCAGTTCTTAAGATCGCCATGAAAGATTTCTACAACATAGATACAATGACATAAAGTAACCTAGAACACCGTAGAATTACATTTCAAAAGCGCAGAATTCTAGAAGTTAGATCCAGGACGGCATCGAAAGTGACATGAATCCTCTAGACAACATCAAAACCACTGAAATTATACATGTGATCATGTGGAATGTTCATTGAAATACTCACTTCTCATGCAGTTTTTCATCGGCCTCCCCTTTTAAACCACGGCCCGGCCCGAAAAAGGCGGGCTTCTGTGACCCCAGCAGCAAGAAGGCCGGCATGGAGTCGGGGATCCCCAGCTGGGAAAGTGTGGTGAATGGTTGCCAAAAAAAAAGGTTTATAATCATAAAATCCAATGTCACCAATGTTTAAAAGAACTGTACATTCGATATATCCATACACATATACATATACATATATATAATATACGTTTACATATACATATACATATTACATTTACATATACATATACATGATATCCATGTGCTGGCGGAATACAGCAGAGGTCAGCCATGGAAATGTGGATTTCACGAAGAAATGGATTTAGACCCTCCAAAGAATTATGGGGTAAAACATGGTAAAATATCCTGATTTTTTTGCGGGTACAAGCATGAAATAGCATGAATCATGTCCTATTTGATGAGCAACAGAAGTGTGCCTTTCCATCAATGAATGGGTTGATATTGCTGTGGCGACCACAAATGGGGTACCAAGGGTCGCAAATAACTGTTCAGCTGTTTGTATTTGCAAGTATTTAGCATTATTTGCCCATCCAACGTTTAGGGCAAAGCATTTTTGAGCAGCAGACAAATGGGCCGGTCGATGGTCGAGGATGTTTCTGGTAGCTTGGTGAAGATTTAGCAGTCCAGCATTGCAGGGTGAGGTTTTTGAGGGAAAGTAACAAGGCAGTTGCCCATCATGTTTCTTGGCTATGTATCCTCTTGTTTCTGCATGGTTTTCAGTCTGTTGATTTACATTGATGACATTGCTATTCTTACTATTCTTACTGGACAACCATGCCCAATCATGCCCATTTCTGTTGATGATGTTCCCATGTTTTTCGGTCGCACTGGTGATGGAAGGATTGAAGGTAAAAAAACATGATATTCCCATTGACCCAATGATTCCCATTGACTAAAACCATGGGATTTCCCATTGATTCCCATTGACTAAAAAGATCACCATGGGGAATCAATGGGAAATCCCGTGGTTTTTTGTCATCATCCCCTTATGGAAAAACACCAAAACGAGGACCGCTTGTGGCATCATCCCAGACAGTGGGACCACGCTGATCGCGGGCAATGAAGCCCACATTGGGGCCCTCTTTGAGGCGGTCAAAACGGTGGTTTTTGGGGGTCGAAATGGCCACAGTTCCAGAGGTTGAAGGGATGCTGGTTGGTGGTTTGGAAGATTTTTTCATATATTGGGAATAGAAACCTCAACTGACGAACTCATATTTTTCAGAGGGGTTGAAACCACCAACCAGGGTATATTTGGGGGTATCCTGTAAATTCACTGTAAATGTTCCCTGAAAAGTATCTAAGTATCTCCTTTTCACACTGGCAGATTTTGCAGCGGGCCCCCCGTTTTGGCAATGGACTCGATCTTTGCCAGGAGATCAACAATTGGGTATTCGATCAAAAATGATTGGGTCAAAGTTTAATATAGTTTAATCGAAGGAAGTTTAGAAGTCAAACTTCCGACAATATGGACAGATGAAAAGCAGAGCAGGGCAGAGGCAGAGAGAAGAGGAAGATTAGAAGAGAGAAGATCAGAAGAGAAAGAGTAAGA
>Ga0126342_10013861_pt1 | contig 14252 bp, 9 predicted proteins | sample Cyp1metagenome_FD_92528 | JGI IMG/M metagenome (GOLD analysis project Ga0126342, IMG submission 92528) | Coral microbial communities from Lord Howe Island, Old Settlement Bay, Australia - Cyphastrea 1 metagenome | ecosystem: Host-associated > Invertebrates > Cnidaria > Coral ...
AGGCATTTGACACACAATCCCAAACATACCAAAAAAATCCAAAAAACAAGTTCCTAGAATCTTCCTAGGAAGGCCTCTTAAAGAATAGGAGACCGTCAAACAACAGGATTTCCTTAAAAAATAGAACTGTTTTTTTTGCCGGCCAGGTATGTCCCTTAAAAAATACAGTTTTTTAAAGACATCATGTCCTGAACTTTTTAAGCTAAATTCCCAGGAGGATGGTCATGCATCTATTTCTATGCGCCGTTTTCCACAGCTTTGTCACATAACCGGAGGCTAAACGCTGCATTTTTTATTCAACTTTCAATCGATTCTGGGAAAAGAGCAGAGAAGCTGGTTGCGGACACGACCAAAAATAAACGCGTCCAACCAGTTGTCGCTGAGGATGTCCGAGAGGATCTCCTGAACACGACGCTTCCAGCGCCGTCACCTTCTTGGAAGGAGGTTTCTTGGCAGCAGCTGGCTTCTTCTTGGCTTTCCTCTTCTTGTATGCCCAGGCGTTTGCCACCTGGCAGCAGCGCTTGAGCTGAAGCACAACTTACGGTGCCTGAGTGGGCGACACGCCCACGATGACGGTTGCGGGCAGGGCACAGGAGCAAAAGATACGTTGCCGCAGCGGCCAGGGGCGATGCCAAGTGACATGCAAACAGTTGAGAGAAACATGAAATCTAGTCCCAAAATAGATGGTTAAGCCTAATCCCAAAATGGAAGCTGTGGACTCTCGTTCAATTTATCCAAGGGTACCCTCTGGTAAACACACAAAAAACTATGGAAAGATCCACCATGCTATCAATTTGTAAATCCACTATAAATCACCATTTTCCATAGCTATCACCACTTTTTCCTAAGCATTGAAGAACTTCATCCCTTGGGCATGTTCTTGTCATCGCCCCGGAGGATCCCACAGATACAGAAGGTGAACTCAGTGGTTACCGAAGTGAACACCGTGGGATAATCCAAAAGGCTTGTCTAAAATTTCTCTCCTGATGTGGGCTTGTCTAAACACCCCGAAATCCGATGGCTTATCAACATTCCCCACTAAAAAACACGGCAATGTTTTTTTTGGGGGAATATGCAGATATAGCCACTTTCTGAACAAAATCATCTCCGTTGTTCATGGGTACCTCTATCCATCGTAAAATCCCCGTTTTGGCTGCTTAGCATCTTTGACACTCATATATCCCAGGTCTGGACAAGCGAAAAAAATCAGATCGATCCCACTAAGTCAGCTACGGCGACGGTTGAATCCCCAGATGGTCCACGAAAATCGGAAAATTCCTATTGGTATCATCGATTTTGGTAGGACCAATTTTTCTGGTTGAGGTCCCAATTTTGGATTGACATGGATTGACTGCATCCCAATTTTCGATGGGCCACCAACCAAGCACTAAATCCATTTTAGTTGACATCTTTGCTGCTTAATTCCTGTTGCAGCACCTGCCTCTGAGGGAATATTCAAGTCACGAGTGCCGGGAAATTATTCTACAAAGCGGTGGTGGTTAATTCCATATTTCTGATGGTCAGCTTACCTTTTCACTCCACGTCGTTGATGAATATTCCGTTCATATCCCAGTACACTAAATATCCTTCTGAACTTGTCGGTTCTTATACCCCCATTGACAAATCCCTGCTGGTTGTATCATGACCCCATGCTTCTCGGTTAAATCATCGGTCATTATTGTCAATCCACCATTGAATTCACATTCTTGTTGCTTGATTCGACATTTTTTTATTCTATGGATTTTTCGTTAATATTGCATCATATAAACATAAAATTATTGGTCTTATACCACCGTACTTGCTGGTTAATCCCATCAAAACCTTATTGTTTCTCTTGGTTACACCCACACAAAAAAACCGTGTGCCACCAAGTTTACACCTCACTTTAATTTTTAGATCCCATCAAGTCCACATTTTCATAGGTATCCTTCCCCAAAGTAATATGGATCCCTGCCTTTTCTTGCGGCTTTGAAGATTCATTTCCACTCAACATTGGTGGTTTTCAGGGTCTATTCGAAACAGAGGGTGACTCTCTACAAGTTGGCGTCGCCCCAGTTGTAAGTTGGTTTATAAACCTCATACAACTAGTTCGAGATATCTGATATCTACCGCCCAACAGATCCACAAGGTTCGAAAAATCATCGACTCAGCGAATCAGAGCCTACAAGACCACACTTTGGCAAAAAAAACATGAGAACAACCCAATGATAATCTCAGGACTCCCCATTGTTGATGGTTAAATTCCATCTATCTATCTATCTATCTGTCTGTCTGTCTGTCTATCTGTCTGTCTATCTATCCATCCATCTGATCTATCTATCTGATCTATCTATCTATCTATCCATCCATCTAATCTAATCTAATCTAATCTAATCTAATCTAATCCATCTATCTGATCCATCTATCTATCTGATCTACCTATCTATCTATCTATCTACCTATCTATCTATCTATCTATCTATCTATGTATCTATGTATCTATGTACCTATGTACCTATGTACCTATGTATCTATGTATCTATGTATATATGTATCTATGTATCTATGTATCTATCTGATTCATCCATCCATCCATCCATCCGTCCGTCCGTCCGTCCATCTATCTGATCCATCCATCCATCCATCGATCGATCTATCCATCTATCCATCCATCCCCGTTATATCCCCAGATCACCAGAGGGTAACTCCTATGGCCCGCACCTTGTCCGCTGGGTCGGCATCCAACCTCCATCTGGGTGCAGCCACTGGTTACGGCACCTCAGGCCGCAAAAAGACGGTTTTTTTTGTCGGGACCTGGATGGGATGAATCCTAGGGATTTATAGGAGATTTCTAGGGATTCACATTGGGGATATTTTATGGGGATTTATAGGGTTTTTTGATGGGATTTTTATTGGGGATATCATAGATATTTTGTGGGGTTTTATCGGGGTTTTTGATGGGAATTTCTTTCGCAATCCTGAACTTTGAAGCTATTTCTTTTCGACGGAATCTTCAACTGTGAGTCACACATTTTCGGACAATTCCTGCGCTTTGAAGCGGTTTTGGTGAATCATCTTAGCTCCTGAAGTTGGCAACTTTTCTTATGACACATCTTTTCTGTAAATCGTTACCACATCACAACCGAAGAGGCTGATGTCACAGAAGAAACAGATGTCAAAGGTCGGAAGTGAAGACACAGAAACCTGCCTGGTTGGTGGAAACCCCGACATTCTGATGCTTTGCTCGAGTTTTCTGAGGGTAAAACCAACTGATGGTCTAGTGCGGTACCCAAACATATCCCGGCAACTTGGACTCATTCCCAAACCTCAAAAATATGTAAACACATCACTTTTGGTTGAAGGAGATGCTTCTTATATCACGATACTTGACCAAATACAACTTCCCAAATACCAAATCCCATCCAACGCCTTCTTGGACTCTCTTACAACTTTCCCCCAAAATCAAGCTGTACTACTGTACACCTCGCAGGCGTCCCTTGAGCTGCCCCGCTCACGCTTCCAAAGTTGCAGGTCCTTGGGTTGTAATCCCATCCTCCCAATACGAAACACCCCCATTGTATGGTCCCAAATATGTGTAAATCCCTTACCCTCTGGTAAGCTAACATAGCTATGGAGAATCACCATTTTTAATGGGAAAACTCACTATAAATGGCCATTTTCAATAGCTATGTTAGTTTACCAGAGGGTATATCAGGTCATGGTTTCTGGGGGTGTCTACTGTGAATGGGGGAAGGGATGACATATATGACATCAGCAGTAGTACATAAGCGGCACACAATTTGTGATGCTGTGAAAATATTCCACATGTGCATTCCCAGATGCTGCAGACATCTGAAGACTATACAACATCTGGTTGGTGGTTTTAACCATCTTGAAAAATATGAGTTCGTCAATGGGAAGGATTATCCCATATATGAAATGGACAAATAAAAGCCATGTTCCAAACCACCAACCAGACATGCTAAACCCAACGCCAGTAACCACCAATTTTGGAGGAACTCCAAGCCATTTATGGCAAGACTTGGGATGGCTTTTGGCAGTAGGTTCACCATATTACCCTCTGGTAAACATACAAAAACTATGGGAAAACACAATTTTGAATGGGACAATCAACTAGAAATGGCAATTTTCAATAGCTTTTGTATGTTAACCAGAGGGTAATCCGAACATCTTGGTAGGTCATAACACCAATTTTCTGTGGCTTCACAAATGGTGTGTCCACATGGCTGATCAACGCAACTTGAAACGACTCAGGAACCGAGAACAAGGACGGAGGTACCTACCATGTCTTACTGGTGCGTTTTACGAAGGGAATTTTCGGGAATGATCCCAGACATCACTAGTAATGTCATCATCCCAGCAACCCCCAGCAACCCATCCATTCCCTACGTTTAGCACCAGTAAGATATATAAGGCCTTTGTATAAGGCCTATGTTTCCGGGAATATCTTCCCAATTCATATGGCCTGAAATATGGTACGTAACAAGTAGCTCCATCTGTTGGATCCTGTTTTATTCCCATTGAAATTGCCAGTGATTCACAACCAATGGCCATGGCCATGGCAATGGTCTCAAGCTCCCTACCTGGGACGGTCCCGTGAATGTCATCAACAGATCATGGTCATCATACCGTCATTCTATGAAGAAAAACATGAAAAAGAAGTATTTTATCAATATTTATCAGTTATAAATTACAAACTCAGTAATCATCAACATATTGATTATTTTCATCTGCAGAATATACCCACACCTTGACCATTCAATTACTTGGTGTTTGACTTTACCTAGTAATTGGATTACAACCCTGTTTATAAGTGTACCATCACCCTACTTACACTGGATCAAGTGAATCTAACTCACTCACGATTCCGATAGAACCATCAAGTCGCCTCCATTTTCATCAATTTCTCAAGAAAAAATCCATGGATTTATCCAATATGTCCAAACTCTTCCAGGGATTTATCCCATATTCCGCCCCAATTTTTCCAGGCATCAATCTACAAAAACCCTCTGGTAAACATACAAAAAGCTATTAAAAATTGCCATAGAAATAGTTGATTTTCCCATTCAAAATGGTGATTTTCTATAGTTTTTTGTATGTTTACCAGAAGGTATTTCCCATATTTTCGATGGGATTTTTTCCAACCCACCAGGCGCCCGGACAAGGTCACCTCCCCTGAAAACTCTTCGTTGATGCTGAAGCAGTTGGCCTCACCCAACCAGCAGGGGATTCATGGCTGGTTTGGTGGTAGTGAAACTACCGGCACTAATTGCTGGTTAGTGGGATTTATAGGGATTATAGTGGTTAATAGTGGTTAATAGTGGTTAATAGTGGTTAATAGATCTTTAAACATCTCCAGTTAATGGGATTTATTGGGATTCATTGGGATTTATTGGGATTGAATTGGGATTAATTGCTGGTTTGGTGGTAGAGCCCTACCCCTCTGAAAAATGATGGATTTCGTCAGTTGGGGTGATGAAATTCCCAACTGAATGGACATTCATAAAATTCATGTTCCAAACCACCAACCAGATGGGACTTACTTGCAGCAACTTAGCCTACTCATCCATAGATAAATCACCATAAATTGGTTGCAACAACATCATTTTAAATCACCTAAATTTTCCTACGGGATGGTGCCCCCCCCAGTTATGTCAGTGTGTTGGTTTAGTTTCAGCCCATCTAAATACGTTTGTATCAGTATCGCACACTATTCACTAGTGTTAAATTATAGCTACCATCTGGTTATTTAACATAGCCATGGAAAATCCCTTATAAATGGAGGTTTTAATGGGAAAATCATCTATAAATGGGCCATCTTCCATGGCTATGTTAAATAACCAGAAATTATTTGCACCAACTTAGCTAATTTACGGGGGCCAACAGGCCCCATCAACATGATGATTTAACCAACTGTAGATATATTGTGACTGTAAGTCATCTAGGATACCACTATGGTTTTGGTGATTGTAACCATTAGTTCAATACAGGATGGTGCCCTTCAGTGATGTGAATGTTGGTTTATAAAACCCGTCAACACCCGTTCATTATATCTGCCATAAACCCAATCGATTTCAGCAACTTTTTTGAGGCGTTTCGGTTCACGCGAACTTCGTTTACCGGGGGCCCCATCCTGTAGGAACATGATGATTTCACCATGATGCCATGGTACAATTGGCAATGGCAAAAAAAACGGGAACAACTTCACAACGATTGGTATTGTATTGTACTTGCACCATATCTTTTCTAAATATTGCTTTTTAGATGGGTATTGTCTTCGCCCATCGATGGCAAACAATTGAAGCGGTTTGCTACCATCCAATCCAAGTTTAACCAGTCCACAAACAAAGACCCTCCAAAATCAAAAGCCATGAGCGCACATGTTTAAATACCCTCCGGTAAACCGGCATCGATATGGAAAGCCACCGTTTCTATAGGCAAAACATCTATTTCTATGGGTAATTTTCCATGGCTATGTTGAATTACTAGAGGCTTAATTCACTTGAAACGTGAGAAAATGGACAGATAGGAGGCCATTGTAAAGCCGGAGGATCTACTTAAATATGCATCGGACTTACCACGTCCGTTGCCGCTGACATCTCCGTACTGGGGTTCTGGGTGGCTTCCATGGGGGATCCCCCATGGATGGTGAATGGAAAATCCTACATGGATTCCTACCGTCAGGGGATGCCACTTTGTTTCGCACTTAAATATCCCATCTGGTTGGTGGTTTTAAACATTTTTTATTTTCCATAATATATGGGATAATCCTTCCCATTGACTATACAACATCTGGTTGGTGGTGCAATAAACATCTTGAAAAATGATGGACTTCGTCAATGGGGTTAGGATGACATCCCATATATGAAATGGAAAATAAACATGTTTGAAACCACCAGCCAGCCATGATATTTCCATGACATTCCCATTCTTTGTTTGCAACTGCCAAAAACTTTCGATGATTCAAGTTTGGAAATCTTTCTTTCTGCTGGTAAGATTGCCGTTTTTTTCTGTTAGTTGAATTTTGATTTCTGTTGGTTAAGCCACTTTTTTTTGTTGGTATTTATATAGCCGCTATTTCCCACTATATCCAGACATTTCCCATTATATCAAGATATTTCCCATGTTCCCACGATATTTTCATCATATCCAGATATCAATCACTATGAATAGCCTCTGGCAATCAAACATGGCAATGGAAAAAAACACACCATTTCGGGTACGTGGGGAGCGTGAAAGCGAGTCGAAAATGGGATGTTTTCCACTTTCCATGCTGCGCGAGGGAACGGTCTTGCAAATCAGTGTCGAAGGTCTTGTCAAACAATGTCCTAGCCTGGTCATCAGGGTATGGGTCAAAAGTGATCCCACGAATTTGCATGATTAAAAAACTAAGATCTATGGTTCTTTCAGGTCTTTAATTTTGACAAATACCCATCAGAGCACAGGGTGTAGCCTCGGGGTAATTCTTCGAGAATTGTGGCCACTTGGAGTGTGATTGAGGCTTTGCGCTCGAAACGAACTACAACTAATTGCACAACCATAGAGTTTCCAGGAATTGCTATAAGGGATTTCCCGTTAGCCACGCGACGGGAAGCTGTTTCCCATCAAATCCACATCAATCACTATCTCTATCAACCATTCCTACCCCCTATTAACATCTATCAATGCCACTTTTAACCACCATTAACCCAACCATCAACCGGAGGGTTTTTTTGGATACATCCCACAGAGGCTGGGACCGTCCAAGTGTTGCCATGTGCCTCCTGGAGGTGAGATGATTTTTCGACCACCGTGCCCCAAATCGTGAAAACAACAAGGAACAAGCGCCTGTGAAACCAAAACCCATGGGGAAAATGGTGATTTAACATGAGTTAACCAACAACAAATGGTGATTCATGGATGGATGAGTTAGCATTTATGTGGATATATGGATATCATTGGGATATTATATGGATGAGTTGGCTAAGTTGACGCCAGAAACTCCAATAACTCTTGGGTTTAGGGGGTTATATCGAACTACAGTAGATGGACAAAATATTCAAACCCTGCAGCGCGCACTATGTTGAACCCCCGCACCCCCAAATCTCAATGTTTCAGCGCGCTTGTTGCCAAAAGTGCTGTTAGGGGTTTGATTTCTTCCGTCCATTGGGGCTAATGCACTTCAGGTTACATTAATATAGAACTTTGGGATCGAGGGGGTTGCACCGGATAGAAGGGGTTTGAATATTTCGTCCATCTACGGTAGTTCATGGGGATTCTAAGCCAACATTCACATAACTACCACAGGATGTGGGTTCCTCAAAATATGGACATCATAGGGATATTCAATTGGGATTTACTTGGATTTATTGGAATTTATTGGGATTTTACATGGATATTCATATGTGCAACTACCCTCTGGTAATTTCACATAGCTATTTCAACATAACCTCTTCGAATCGGTGAAAAGAATCAACCTACTGCATATGCGTCATTTTAGCGTCGCGGCTCGAATTCTCGGTAACACATGGGGGTAGCCCCATAGCTGGATGGTTTATTTCAGGGAAAATCCTGGCTATAAATGGTCTATAAATGGATGAGAACTAGGGGTAGCCCCTATTTTAGGAAACCCCCACATCTGGTATCTTCTCCAACGCAAGATGACATCAGAGCTTTCATCCAAACTTTCCAGTTGCTAAATGACCAGAGGATAACTTGATCTACTACCAACCTAAAACTAATGGTCATATCAACATAACTTAACATAACTGATTGCCAGGATACTCATATGTATCAACTACTTCTTACAGTAATTGTGTTCATAGCATTGTATATTCATAATTAAAAGACTAACTATATCATCCACTAAGCTTGAATGACCCCACAATGAAATATACGATAAAAATATGTGTATCTGGGTCAGATTCATAGCCTGTCATTCCATGTGGGAATTCAAACTTGCTGTTCTTTTTCTTATTCCTGAACAAACCCAATGCACATATGAATATTGTGGCACATATGTATAATATGTAATACATATGTATAATATGTAATACATATGTATATATATAATACACACACACACACATATATATATATATATACATCTGCACTAAAATGGGAAGATGTTTATTCCAGTATGGCTAAGCTCCAAAACTTTTGCTGCTTCTTTCCCGATGGTTTTCATCCCCTGATCTGCAGGACTCCGATTCCTGACTGCTGGGCGACAGGCTGGCACTTCGCCAACCAACAGCCACCTGGCATCGACGATGTCGACGATGCGCACACGTTTTTTCGCAGAGAACAAGTTGATTTACCCATTAACAATGGTGATTTTCCATAGTAAATATAGATATATCTACCATCAACCATGAATCCAATAATGTCCTTTTGGTAAAAATAGAGGGGCGGTAGCAAACAAACCCTTCTATTTTCATCAGCCAACGGGAAAAGGACACTCCCAAATCAGCGCCGATCTCAGCTAAGCAACCACGGGTTTGCTTCGTCTTCTCCCGCCACAATTGCAAAATGAAGCGGGCTTGAAATTGTCCGAGAATATGAGCGTGGGGTGCGAAGCATGGATATGGTATATGAAACATATACCCCATGAATATGAATGTCCAACGGGAATGGTTTCAGGAGGGTTTATATTGGGGGGTACAGCAACAGTGTGCAAAAAAAAGGCAAAACTACACTCAGAAAATGACGAATCTCGGCCACCACGACTGGAGAAAATGTGGTATCAAGTAGTTTTCAGCAACCAAGAAGGTGAGAAAACACCTCAATAAAACTAACATCACCTTCTTAGGTTACCTCCAGTCCATATCCAATGTAGTTAGGAGATATCAAGAGTTGGGGTAAGATACGGACTGGATAACATCATACCCCAACTTTTGAATATAGGTCACAGCAGATCTGAATTTGGTAACTGCAAAGGTGGGGTCGTTCCTTAGCTGAGTTGATTTATACCTAGGTTTTCCAACAAATTCATGGCAAATATGTCTATTTCAAATGGGGTTTATAAACCAACATTGGTTCATAACTGGACTTTTTTCTTGGTTGAGTCAAGTCATGAAGTCAAAATCACCCATTTTTCCTAGCTTAATCTTTACACACACACACACACCATTATCCCTAGGAAAATCCACCGTTTGGGGCTTTGGCCCCACCATTCGTGACGGATTTTACGGGATCATCACATCGACCTCCACGGCAGTGCTGCTGCTACATGGGTTGCCCAGACCTCGGAGATACAAAATGGCCTGTTGTTCAGGATATTTTGGGGAAACAAACTTATGATAGTCTTATATATATAATATATATATATGTATGTATGGAAAATCACCATGTTTATTGGTATATCACCTATAAATATAACTATAGGTATATCACCATATATATATATCCACCATATATATATACTGCTTGGTGGTGCAATCTTGAAAAATATGAGTCAATGGGAAGGATGACATCCCATATATCATGGAAAATACAAAATGATTGAAACCACCAACCAGATAGTCTTATTGTAACTCGTTTCTGTTGTATGATATTATAACTGATCTAAGTTGTTATATGATACAATACAAATATCAAATGATGTTCCAGCAATGGTTTTATTATATTACAACTGATACTCATTCATAATGATGGTTTTATTATAATTATTACTGGTTCATTATATACTCACCATATATATATTATATTATTACTGGTTCATTTATTATACTATTATTATTATGGTTTATTAGCTGATGAGACTATTGTAACAAGAAAAAGCAGTTGGACACCTGGAAAATACGGGGAACACATCATAGAACTGCCATAAAGCGGTGGGACACCTGATTTTCATACCTTTGTTGGGGGGTTGCTATAATCATTTATATAATATGTAAACAAATCGTGTTGCACCAAAACAACATAAATTAGCTCTCTTTGCAGGCAAGCCATTGAAACCATATAGTTGCGGTAAATGTTAGCATATTTGTTACAAAGCTAATGTTAAACTTAAACCACATGCAACTTGAAACATCGGCTAATGTTTCCAACTACAGGTAATATTTCCAACCAAAGTCTTTTCTGTCAAATACAGGATGGTTCACCGACAAAGTGGTAAAATAACCCAATGGTAATGGCTATGAGAGATCAATAACACGCAACACGGGGAGTACAAGTGAGTAGTTTATCAACGAACATGGGCATATAACCAAAGACAATCGAGATTTATATAAATGAGCAGAAATGGAAATTGGATCAGAACCGCTTATTTTACCGCCAGTTATATTGGGATTTCCCTAGTTTAAAAAAAGGTTATTGTATGTTATTGCACGTCCCGCCTTTGTCACTCCTAAAATCGAAGATGGTTCCAGTCGTTGCCCATCTTCGCCATGTGCCTGCTGATTTGCCATTGATCAGTCACAAAATGACTTGGTTGACACACATGGCACACCACCGAACCCACATGGTGTAGCTGCCCATCCTGTTCCTGCTGCTTTGTGACGATGGATGTCACTACAGGAAAAGAAGGCCCCACGAAGATAAGCTGAGATAGGGGAAATGCTGCAATTCGCCCCGTACTGCGCAGATAAAAAGGTGTTGTGACCAATCCGTTCTCAGTTCTGCCTTTTTTCCTCAAAATCAAATCAGTCCTCCACAGTGAAATTGAGCTAGGTCCTTCTAGGCGATGATTTGACTTCCAAGTTTCAATCAACCGTTGTCGAAGGTTTACTCCTTTGTCACATGAAGTCCACTCCTCAGGCACTTCAATTCTTGGATGAGTGAGATCTATGAGGTGAAGGACTGGCTCAGCAGCTTGCGCATGGCAATGTTTGGTGAAATCATCAAATGGTTGGTTTATTATCGCGGGTTTGCCGCGTTACATTCTGTACCACGCATCAAAGTCAACGTCCAACACCGCGTGCACAGCCATCCTCCAAATTTCAGGATTTGTCGGACCGAAAAAAAAAAGAATTTCCATAAAGATTAGAGCAACATGTCCAGCATGGCGCCCGTAATTTTCAGGTTTCCAGCTTTTCGATCAATTTCTGGAGGTTGCTATATACTAGGGAAATCATCTGTCAGTCATTGGCAAGAACAACTTCAAACAGCAAAGGCTCAATAGAATAGGAAATGACTTGATTCTTGCAAGTACGATATGAGAATAACCTACAGGAAATGTGATGAAAAATTGAAAGTCAGTTGGGATTATGAAATTCCAACTGAAAAATAAAATTCATGTTCCAAACCACCAACCAGATGAATTCCTCTTATATTTCCATGTGCAACGTGGTAAACCCAATGGATAAATGGATGGTTTTCCAACCATGATTCAGCTCTCTGGCGCTGCTAAACCATGCGTTTTTGTAGTTCGTAAGTCGTTGATATTTCACTTAGTGTTTGATAAACCATATGATACAAACATAAAAAACATACAGTAGAATACAAAAACAAATCAATGAATAAATAAAAATCAATAAATAAATGTATATGTGTGTATATATATAATATACATATTTATGATTATTTTTGTATACAGATCTATATGTACGTATGTATACATACCTCATTGGGGATATCAATTATTCCACATATCATTGGGTTATTTCATATCAGTATTGCACACGTACGATGCCTGGGAAGAAAACACCACCGGGTAGGCAAACCTCCCCTTTTGATGTAACTTTTCTCGCGTCTTTTTAGTTTCTACCCATACCTTTGGGTATTTCCTTTCTTCTCTTTTCTCCTGTGTTCTCTTTGCATCTCTGCTCTTCTCCTTTCGCCTCGCCTCTTCCCTATCCTCTTTGTTCCTCTTTATCAAACTCTAGTCGAACAGCAGTGCAAAGGGCCAGACATTCAACGGAAAGTACTGTAAATGTCCAAAACAACGAACTGGACATGTACTTCCGTATCAATGTGCTGGGGTGTGAAATACATTGGAAAAGGGTATGTATCTGGCATGTCAAGATATTCTTGCGGGAACATGGAGTGACTGCGAAGCGCAATCTGGGACATACTGCAAAAAATAGCATTGTCGCTGGTTGGGTACATATCCGAATTTAAAAACAACATACTAAAGTCAGTATGAATACCTCATCCAAGGCTTACCCAGTTGAGGGACAAGTGCTATTTCATTTTCTATGAATCACATCACCACATTGTCGATAGCTAAGAAAACATAGCGGCAAACATGCTGAAATCTCCATTAAGTGACTAAGCAGCGCAAGAGTTTTTCAAGCCGCTCAGTTGGATTATCCCATATGTTTCCCATTCTGTTCCCAATTATTTCCGCCAGAAAATCTGAATGAAACCACCATTAACAAAGGGGATAGTCATCCCAATGATTCTCCCATCATTATCTACCACTGATATTATCTGATATTACAACATTAAGAGCAATATTATCATATCCTCCATAAAATCCCCAGTAACATCATCATGGCGTACGCTCAATGTTTGCTGATGTCTGAGTTTGCCCACATGTCGAGAGATCTGCCATCAAGGTCGCTGCTTGGCAAGAGATCTGAGCGTTGGTTTCTGTATCGGGAAATCATTGAAGTACTCTCTGCTTAGTAGGAATGGGGGAACAGGATGATTGATGGTTATTAAGCTGGTTGGTGGTATACCTACCCCTCTGAAAAATATGAGTTCGTCAGTTGAGATTATGAAATTCCCAATATATGGAAAAACATGTTCCAAACCACCAACCAGTAAGGATCGTTTCCCCATTTGAGATTACGGGATACTGTAATGAGTTACGAAATATGAAAACAGCGTTGGAGATCGCAGGATTGCAGAACCAATTCAGAAAACGCAGAGGACCCACCAAACATGGGGATACAATCTATCTCAAGCAGCAAAGATGCAACAATCCTGGTGATATTACCTCCATAAAATTAGGAATTCGTAAAACACACTCATGCGGGTTGGGGGAATCACTTAGAACCGGATTGGGATCACTCAAAACCACCGGATCACTTAGAACCAAAAAGCATCACTTAGAACCACGCAAATAGGATCAGCAGAACCACAAGTCCAGATGTTGATGGTTGAGGCTGCTATAACCAGCATGGTGGAATGAGACCTTTAGTAAGGGTCTTGGGGGCACGGGGCTGGGACATGGGGTGGGTTTAGGGGACAAGTGGGGACATGGGGCTGGGACATGGGGTGGGTTTAGGGGACCAGCATGGTGGAATGAGACCTTTAGGGTAACGCTTGGGGACACGGGGCTGGGACGTGCGGTGGGTTTAGGGGACAAGTGGGGGCACGGGGCTGGG
>Ga0126342_10013862_pt1 | contig 14252 bp, 9 predicted proteins | sample Cyp1metagenome_FD_92528 | JGI IMG/M metagenome (GOLD analysis project Ga0126342, IMG submission 92528) | Coral microbial communities from Lord Howe Island, Old Settlement Bay, Australia - Cyphastrea 1 metagenome | ecosystem: Host-associated > Invertebrates > Cnidaria > Coral ...
AATGATTAACCAATGATTAACCATAGATTAACCATAGATTAACCATAGATTAACCATAGATTAACCATAGATTAACCATAGATTAACCATAGATTAACCATAGATTAACCATAGATTAACCATTGATTAACCATAGATTAACCATAGATTAACCATAGATTAACCATAGATTAACCATTGATTAACCATAGATTAACCATAGATTAACCATTAACCCCATTGGATCATTTACTCCAGCAGCTTCATCACTCCATCGCGCCAGAAGCGCCGTGCCCTGCGCTTCTCGCGCAGCATGAAGCGCCGCTGACGCTGCGACGCGTCCTGCAGGAGATCCGCCTCGCGGAGCGAGGCGCAGCACCGGTGGCCATGGAAATGTCCCCAAAAAGCAGGGAGAAATGTCTGGAAATGGGAAAACATCGGAAAATCTCAGGGGTTAGATTTTTTTTTTGGACATGTCGATTTTATGGCCAGGGAAATGTGTCAAGCGGCAAAACCTAGGGAGATTGTGGAGATAACAACCTCAAAGTGGAGAAGTGAAGCACCAACACGTTGGAATGTGAGGTTCAACTAACACGGAGCGAAGATCTTAATAGCTTAAGCAACATGGAATCAACCACATTTGTGTGTGTTTCTTCAAGTTTGAGAAGCCATCATTAGTGACGTTTTCCTCATCCTTACATCGAGCTAATCATTGTGCACGACCAATCCTGGGACCCTTGTGAGTGGTGCACATATGTGTACCGTACCTGGTTACCTACTTGACTGATGACAGTTGGATCATGTTGGATCTGTGACGTCAGTTGATAATTTCAACTGGAGTGGAGAAATTAACACTGGTTGGGAGGGAGAATCACCCGATGCGTTTGTAACGCCACCAACCTCCTTTAAAAAGAAAATGACTGACTTTGGAGAGAAGCACGTGTCAAAACCCCAGACTGTTTGCACTCTAGAATCCCTCCTATCTGGAAGGAAGTTTGATAGAAGAATGGGCTCACATTTCTTTAAGAAAGTTACAAGAGACCACGACATTTTTCCATCCAAAACAGAGACCATGAGATTTACCATCCAAACCAAAATCACATGAAAAGAACTGCCAATGTTCTCTTCACCTGGGGCAGTTTGCTCACGCCTTCAGCAACATCTCCAAAAGATGTGGGGCCTGGAAATCTGTGAACCAAATGTTGGGGCCTCTGCCCGGCAATAGAGACATACACAGTCAGACTATAATTAATGCGGGGTCAAACCCACCAAAAAACATAAGGGGTGCATATATCATCATATATCCCCCATCTACAGTGAATCTACAGTTCTGACAAGCCAGGGAAGCCTGATAACAGGTGGAAGCTCAAAATCCAAGCGGCTGATTCGAAGTGCAAAGCCCAATCCCAGTGAAAATAATCCAACCTCGGCTGCCCCACCAGACTGATCCTCATCAGCTGAATGCGTCTATCGGTGTCTGGTGCAGAACTTTCAACAACACTGCTATGAAACGCATCAATCACAAGGCAAACCAATAACTTCAGTGGTTCACCAGTTCCAAGAAACATCAAAAAGACATCAAAACATGTCAAAATATGTTGGTGTGCCTGAAACTGGGGTATAACTCGGTATAAGCTCCAGATGGCCATCAATGGCCATCATTCAGAATAGCTGAAAGTGGTGATGAAGCAATGGCCAGCGGCAGGCGCATCCAGTACAGCATCGCCATCACACGGTCCGGACCTTCGGGCCTGACGATCGGTTGATGGTTTCATACTCTGAGTATGAAATATGCACTTTTCAAGATTGGGTATAGAAAAAAATCACTTTTCAGGTATCCACAATTTTGCATCTGCCAGAATCTACCAGTGTTACTTCTCCATGCATATTTCTTCCTTACCACCAAATGGGCTGATTGGGTCGGGTCCACCAGGTCAGGGAGCTCGTCACCACCGCGACCAAGGCGCAGGGTCGTCAGCAGGAATGGGAAAGGATGTGGTCGCTGAAATGCCTCAGGTTTCCTCGGTCGGATCGGCGCTACAACGCGCCATCGGATCGATGGAACTGGGGCTCTTTCTGCCTCTTTCAACTGCAGATCTCGGTCATATAGCTGGTTTTTGCTGAGTTTTGTTTATCGTGTCCAGGATACCCAAGAAATTCGACAAAAAACCCAACGACCCCATCAACCGTTCGTCCAGCATCGGTGGATTTCGAAATTTCATCTTGCACTCCTCGTCGCAGGACTGGGTCATACGCTCGGACCACCACAAGAAGGGCCTGGAGCATGGCCCATGGCCCAAACCGGCTCCCCGGCAGCACCAGGGTTTGACTGGACTTGGGCTTGCAGTTAGAGTTAACAACTCCATAAATTTAGTCTATCTGTCTATGCTTATAACCCCTATAATTATCACCATAGACTGTGCCATAGTATCATCCAGTTGTGAAGCTGAACTGGACCCCCAAGCACCCCATGCCTTGGAAAAGAAGACTCAAGAATTACATGGCCACAAATTTGGGAGCCCATCCCCATTTCAAATTCCTGTCATGCTGGTGGAAATTGATAATTCTGATATGTGTCGCACATATCTCCCAGATATATCCCAGATATATCGCACATGTTGGTTTCACCCCCCCATGTGCTTTAAATCCTCCTCCTTTCGTCTAAATCGACTCGGGTCCCCACAAGCGCGACATGAGGCGAAGATCTGGCAGCAGCACCGGAAGGGCCATGTTGGTCCCCTCGAAGTACATCATCTGCATCACCTTTCTGTTGCCCGAGGGCCGCGAGGGGACTACATGGCGAAAATCCACCATTTAGATCCATTTACTTCGATGATGTTCGCATGAAAGTCATTAAAGCTTCCATTTCTGAGTGATTTCCCATTGCCATGTTTGACTTCAAGTAAGAACCCCGTTTTTGCTGGCTGGGCAAGCAAGTTTTTGCAACGAGAAATCTCAGCTGGTTGAAATGAGGCAGAATGAGGCATAGAAAGTCTTGTTTTCAGTAGTGGGTTTGAAGAATCAATAGGTCATCCTGACATCCTAGCTGTATGGCTTTCAGCTGGGTTGACATATCCAGTTGATCACCAAGTCTGACTGGGCTTAGATTTGGTTGGCTGAAAATGGGCCATGCCCCCCTCATGGCCGACAATTCTTGGGAAAAAATGATGTTCTCAACCGTGAAATGTGGTGGTTTCTGCATAATGTTCAATCGAAACCACAGTTTTGTTCATAGTTTTATTATATAAATCTCTCCAACTTTTCATAGTTGTTCCAAAGTTTACCATAGATAACTATCTCTATCCCATCCATTTGTTCAGCTCTTTCCACCCATCCAACTTCTGCCCAAAGGCACGTTGCCGTGGGGCACCATGATCAGGGCCCGGAAGTCCTTGGCGAGGCTACAGTAATCCACGTAGTCGTCCGTCCTGCGCACGATGGAACCATGGATTGGTTGAAGGGAAATCCACTGGAAATTCCATGGGTTTTTTTTCCACTGGAAATTCCATGTTTTTTTCCTATGACTAATATGAGGCTTTCCGAAAAATGTTCCCTGAATCCAATCTATTGATTGTGAGGATTTACCCAACCCTTTGGGAATGGAGGGTGTTATTAACAACAAGTCGGCGCAAAACCAACCATGTTTGGAGGATATAATGGGATATATTGGGATAGAATGGGGAATTGGTGGCAATTTAGCCATCAAACATGGGGATAATGGGGATCAATGCTGATTATAGGGATTTAACCAACATAATAATGGCCGTTTGTGATTTAAGCAACAGCCAGTTATGTGGGTATATATAAAACAACCCCAATGGGAAGATACTTGGGATAGAATGGGCTAAGCTGGATGTTTTGATGGAACCCGGAACTCCTACCATTTCCGGAGTTTGCCTCAGAGGACGACCCAGAACTGCAAGAGAAGAAGTGGATTGTGAGGAGGACTTTATCCCGAAAAAATGTCAAAATATGGTATCTTAGGGACCCATCCCCATTTTCTGGGATGTAATGGGAGATATGAATGGGATACCATAGGATATCATGGGATATCATGGGATATGTGGGACATGTGCTTTCTGAAAGGGATGTTTTCTTAGGCTTGTCTACCACTTAAATGAATTATAGACCCAGCTTTAAATGTTGCAACTGGGCACCCCATTTCGGTCTTAAATTTCAATCCTCGGCATCTCCATCCAATCATCACCCCAGCAACACAGCGAAGTCCCACATTGAACCTCGCAATGGAAAATCACCTCTTTTTCTCCCATATTTTCCCATGAAAGGTGAGATTTTCCTTTGTCATGTTCAATTGCCTGAGGGTTTATCATAGTTGCCCTCCTGTAAACGTTTACATGTGGAAAAGCCACCATTTGTAGATCATCCTTGGGTTTAACCATGAGTTTTCCACATCTTTCCATATGGTTTTGTCTGAAAATAGGATATCGATGAGTATCCCATTCCATCCACTGAATCATGAAAAACCACCAGTAAACCACAATTATTCTATTCCTTATTAAACTATCACAACATTCTTCATCATTAAACCACCATTCAACCAGCATTCAACCAGCATTTTGCAGAGGGACCCATATCTTTCCAGCGCCTGTAGAAGTTCAAGGGATAGTTGTCAGGTGTCAGCATCCACACCAAGAACCAGAACCCTTGACCTCGGCATTGAGTCGTTCCGCTTCACCATCCGACTGAACCTTCGAATTGAATCATAGATGGTTTATGGTTTATAGTACCTTCTATAGTATTTTCGATAGTATCTTCGACAGAATCTTCTATAGTATTTTCGTTTTCTACAGTATCTTTAGATTCAAATAAAGCATGTGACGATGGTTTTCCACCAACTTGTCCATGAGAGGGTCACTTTGAGGGATCTGCAGTTTGGGAGATACGCGGGTAGAACCAAATATCAAATCTCGTTGGAATGGCAAGGCCAATTTCAGGCACCGAAGATGTTGTGCCAGGCTATTGGGTAAGTGGTGTTCGTTCTTGAGGATGTGACAAATCCCCAAGGAAAGCATCAGAGATGGCTACTCATCAAAGCACATGAGAGTCGAACCTCCTTGACCCAACATGAAAGTCCAGCAGGAACATGCTCAGCACGAAACTTTGGCATACAAATTTGCAGTTATTTTTCTGACCAAGTTTGAAGGCGACAGTGACCCCACAACCCCACCTGTGGAGCCTCCCTGCCCTGCTGCCCAAGTGCATGCTCCACAGCGTCCTCGACAGTTGAGGACGAAGACAGACTGACTCCTGAGGCCACGGGACAAACTGCGTCAGACTCGACAAAGTCGACAAACAGGTGCAGCTGTATACATAGGGGGAGAGGGGGGGGGAGGGAGGGAGAGGGGGAGAGAGAGAGAGAGAGAGAGAGAGAGATAGATATATATTTATTTATTTATTTATTTATTTATGTATTTATTTATTTATTTATTTATTTACTTATTTATCACCCAAAGCTGCAGCTGCAATGTCACTTTTTGGCAGACCACAGATTGCTAAAGTGGATCTGTAACCCATACTAGTGAGACATCGCTACCCCACTCACTACCAACGCTCCAACCTCAAGAGGCGGTACTTGACAGCCGGTGAGCCTCAAGAGGCCAGTGAAATGGCTCAAGAACCATCCACTCAACCCCAAAAAAAACACTCCAACCAGCAGGCGGTGAAGGGGTGGAGGTGGGTGAACCACCAAACTGCAGAGGGTGATAAAAGCTCGCACCACAAATGCAGCTCCATGCTTACGCTGCATATTATGTTAAGCTAAATGGTATTATCACCCAAAGCTGCAGCTGCAATGCCACTTTTTGGCAGACCACAGATTGCTAAAGTGGATTGGCTCAGTAGCCCATACTAGTGAGACATCGCTACCCCACTCACTACCAACGCTCCAACCTCAAGAGGCGGTACTTGACAGCCGGTGAGCCTCAAGAGGCCAGCGACATGGCTCAAGAGCCATCCACTTACCAAGCTAGTCAAAGTGGGGATTTGAGCTGGGGCGAACAAAAAAGTAATCCCACTTCCCAAGTTTGAAGCCCGAAGTTGTACGTCCTCAGAAACTATCGCCGGAAGACAGACGCCCATTGGTGGCGATTTTTGCGCATCCAGAGCTTGACGTCTCGTCTTTGTGCCACTGACCACTGCTGTCGGGCCAGGGTAAGCGTCGACGTAGGACCTAGCAGTCTTTGTGGTGGCCCATCTGCCACGGGAAAGAGTAGCATCTAAGGATGCTGTTTCCAAAAAATACCATGTGGCGCCTCCTCGGCGTATACCATAGGGCGTATAATCATCAGCCCTAAGCTCCAAACATTCAAGCAAACGAGCCCAGGGTGGCAAGGAACATACCAAGACTTCCAGCCCACAACGGGGCGGTGCTGCCCTGTTCCCTCTTAAGGGCAGAAGTCAGACGCCACATGCGGTCATCCTTGACCAAAAGTACCTGAGCATTTCCGTTTGAAGTTTTGGAGAAAGGGATCACAATGCTACCTCAGGTTTTGTATGATGGGGCAGGAGGTGGAAATATTGGAGGCCCAACAACTCAGAGGTGCGGAGGAAGCAATTGAATCCGATATATAACAGGAGAGACGTTTGCTTGCTTCCTTGGTCCCAGCAGATTGCGGCCATTGCCTGCAAAAGTTCCCAACTGATGGGAACTGCTCTCAAGGGTCGGTGACACCGGTGCCAGTTTCGAAAGTATTGAGTGGTCGTTGAACCCATCGGTTGAACTTGGCCACATTCTTGTCGAAAGCCTCGGCATGCTGCTTCTTCTTCAAAAATGCCAGCACCGACTCCTCAAAGTCACCTGGGCTGAGCTCTCGCACCTTGGTGACATGTATCATTTTGCTCTTGCCCCGGACCGCGGGACAGGTGCCTGGTCTCTCTCCACATAAGTGGTACCAGGCACGATCACTCAGTTCTTTCCCATCTCCAGTCTCCATCCACCACAGGTAGTGTGCATCACTGCAACCGATAAAGTATCCTTCTATGGACGGGGTTCCTCCATCGGGCTGCCCAATTTCCTTGATCCCCTACACCACCGTCCCTTGTCCTCGGCCTTGGGCGTCCAACACCCCGGCTTCTACAAAGGATCCAACCTTGAGATCCAGGCCTGTGCCGGTGCGATGCCAATTCCCAGGCATCCTCCCCCACCCGGCTCCACCTTAGGAACCGGGGGTGCTCCTTTCCATCCTTGACACAATAAAGGGGGGGCCACCAGATTGCTTGAACCACCACGCTGCAGAGGGTGATAAAAGCTCGCACCACAAATGCAGCTCCATGCTTACGCTGCATATGTTAAGCTAAATGGTAATATATATATATATATTAAAGTCGATTTAGATCTAGATTACATATTAGATTAGACTAGATTAGATTTAGATTCGATTAGGGTAGAGTAGACTAGATAGACGAATAGATGAATAGACAGAGAGATAGATATAGAGAGAGAGAGAGAGACTCAAGGTCAATATGATCATCCATGTCTATATATATATATATATATGTATGTATTTGCATATACAAACATAGTGCTGCATTGTTAGTTGGTGTGTATCCGTATGCGAAAGCGCGACCTTCACCCTGAGCGCTCCTCAGACTGCCAGCATCGTACCTGCAGAAGATGCATGGCACCAATGGACCCTTGACACATGGAAATGGAAGGAATCCCAAAATTTGGATGCCTGGAACCTAGTCTCATGGGTTGCACATGGTTGCACGAATAGAATACTGTAGACGAATTAGGCAGCATGGTATCCACAGTCAAGGATTCCTAGTCGCCTCATTTCTTCTAGAATAATACTTATATTTCACCCACCAGTTCCGACTGATCTTTCTCTTCAGTGATTCTTTCCCACTCTATGACATCTCTATACGCCCATGTGGATAATGGAACTGTTCGATGCATAGTGCCAGTGTCACATAATCCTGAACCTGTAACAAACAAACCAACCCTGGGGGGCTACCCCAGCCATCGATTTAGCCACTGAAGCCGAGGTCCCAGTCACCTGCAACTCAAGTAGTAGCTCACTACCCGCGCAGACGGCACCCGAAGGCCAGTGCGGAAAAAGATGGACTCCTGAAAAGCAGATCTTCAGCAGAACATCACCATTCCCCCTATGACATATCCCCCAGAGAGGCAACCTCCAAATGCATAGATCCAATACTAATCCACCATTGGTTTCTCCGTGGGGATGAACATCCCAAACAAAACGGAACAAGGTGCTACAGGGTGCAACGCGAAGGCACCATGGCTGTAAGATGCTGTAAGGATATTCCAGGACAAATTCTGGCTGGGAAGATTTTCAGCAGGGTACCTTCCCCAGATTCTCAAAATACATGAGCATCTGTTCTAAGGGTGTATCATGCCCCTTTTCAAGGAATCGTTGTCCTCAGAATTGCGGCCACTCGTCAATATCTATGTGGCCCCGGCCGGACGCTTCTTGCCTCTCGAAATGGAGTATATACAGCAATTGGATGTCATCATGGACTTCCTACCACCCTTGGAAAACCATCAGAGCTTCATCGTTCACCATTTTTGGAGCAGAAGGATATCCAACCTCATCTGCTCCATCTGAACAGCCTGGTCTACAGGGGTCCACGAGCTACTCGGCGTCGTTCAGTAGATTTCAGTAGCGCCTTCGCGGTACCTTAATGTTGTTGATGTATTTCAATCTTCAGTATATACATGCGATTTATATATCAGTAAGAATATGAGTATACATGCACATGCCTATATATGAATAAGATTATGTCCATCCAATTGTTTATGCTTAGTGTCCCCTATTCTTGATGTCTTTCCCAATGCCCCCTGTCCCAGTGTCCGCATTCCACGGGTCGTTGGTCACCAACAGCGTCCGCAGATTTGCTGGCAGTCGCAACTCTGGTGGCAGATTCGGTGCCTCCTGGGAGTATACCTGGCGCTTCGAGGCTGATGCCCAACCGTTCACCCCGGCTGGAAAATGATGCTAATTGGTTATGATTGGTTATGACATCTCTCTGGTGAATTTTATGTCATGTGGTGAATGTGGTCATATGTTTTGTCAATTCCTTAATTCACCTAGGGCCGTCTCTATGTTGTGTGATGTTTACCCTCTGGACACTTATCAAAATTATATGGAACACCAGTTGAAAAGATCATTTTCTGGGAATCCTAGGTGTTCCATATGGTTTTGTCAAATTGCCAGGGAGTAAGAAAGGTTTGTTGTTACTACCAAGTAAAACTTTCCCATCAATGGGAAAGTTCCATCGCCGGGATACCAAAGTGAGGGTGCTCTGAAGGCATCATGAAGTGAACATGCCGATATGGGGGTTGGTTAAAACCTATGAAATACCATATTTGGAGGGAATGAACATGCATTTTCCGCAATGAAGAAACGAGACATATACTTAACACCCTCATTTCACCAAGCTCCGCTACCACGTGGGTTCGTTCCACCAGCTCCTACTAGACTATCAAAAACACAGCAGCCGTTTTGGACCCTCTAGCAGCAAAGGCAAATGGCTGCCAGAACCGAGAGACCAGCCGTACAACCACAAGCAGCACACACTGTGGATGTCCCAATTCTTGAAGAATATCAGTCAACACAGCAAGGTTCCAATCACGATAGAGCAGCGTAGACCACCGAGCCACATGCTGGCATTCTGGTGTGGGTGCATCAGGGTCAACATAGAGATGTCGAGGTTACATACGGTCGATGACCACTTCAAAGCTCACACCCAGGTTGTGCCGGTCAGAAACATACCCAAAGACCTGGCAAAGATGGTTCCCGGCTTCAGCTGAAATAGTTCTGTTTCACCTGGGGAAGAGCACCCGTCTCCGAACCTCCGAGCAGATGCTCCGAAACGAAAGGGAGAAAGGGAGGGTTTTGACCCATCACCATGTCTGGAAAATGCGACCGGTTTTTTAGTGGTCGAATAGTTTAACCATGTGCGACCCACAAAAATGTCCAAACTCACACACAGGATTGGGATGAAAATGTTTGTCCTGGTATTTTTTCATTACAGTCGTAGAATCTCGCGCAGGGTAACATATTGGCCTACCCATCAATAAGGTAGGCGGTGATTTATGAGACCATGAATCCAAACTCACCAGCTGCTAATACCGAATACCCTTTTTTTCCGTACGCTGTGACAAAGCGACGATCTAAAGCGTCTACATATGATGGACTCCCTGCTTCCCACTTCAGGTGTACTCATCCGTTCAATTTAGATTGCCCCCTGGCTGGAAAAAATGATCAACACTATCGGCATCTTTACCAACTGTTTTGACGAAGCCTTATGACATCGATGGCCCCACTGCCCCAGTTTTCCATAGGGTCATCTGTAAGTGGTTCATCACCATTAGTATGATCAAGTTTTACATCGGATATCCCCCAATATTTCTTTGTTATGCCTTAAACGTATATACACATAAATTGATGTATCTTTATGGTTTATGTTTTTATACGTGTACAAGTACATGGTATGGGTTAAGCCCTCCAGTGAGCCAACATAGCTATGGAAAATGGCCCATTTAGTTCGACGAAAATCCGCATTCACTTGAGGCCCGGGGGGGTGAACGAAAGCTAAAGGTCATATGAATGTGGAATTAGGTGAGATTGAACTTGGAAACATGCAGGGAAGCGCAGACGACACTGATCCACAGGGATGGAGTCAAGATGGTTGCAAAGAAAAGGTGTAATGTTCAGCTTGCACTCGTAGAACATGTGAAGCAAAGAACATGGGTATTGGAAAAAGTTGGGGCCCTATCCAGACGTGTTATTGATGGGACCGAAATCCTCCACTGTTGATCCGAGGTACAAAGAATTCTATTGGGCCCACTGCCAAACTGTGAGAAGATCTTGGTACGGGACAAAGTTTCGGCCCCATCCAAAATGATAATTTTCGATGGGGCTGCAATCCAGACAGTTTTGACCTGAGTCAGAAAGAACCCTATCGAGACTAATGTTCTGGTGAAGGACCTTGCGCACGAGTTCGAACAACATGCAAATTTTCGTTGCAAGTTGGAAAACATGTGAACAAAATAAGATGGTGACTCTACAAAGTTTGGGCCCCATCCGAAATGATAGTTTTCGATGCGGCTGAAATCTACACAGTTTTGACACTAATGTTCTGGTGAGGCATCTTGAGCCAGAGTTCCATCCGAACAACATGTAATCTTCCGTTGCAAGTCGTAAAACATCAGAACCAAAGAAGATGGTGACTCTACAGTCTATAAAGTTTGGGCCCCATCCAAAATTCTAATTTTCGATGGGGCTCAAATCTACACAGTCTTGACCCGAGTGAGAGAGAACTATATCGAGCCTAATGTTCTGGTGAGGCATCTTGCGCAAGAGTTCGAAAAACATGTAGGCTTCCGTTGCAAGTCGTAAAACATCAGAACCAAAGAAGATGGTGACTCTACAAAGTTTGGGCCCCATCCAAAATTACAATTTTCGATGGGGCTCGTCGCCGGTGACATGGCTTCTTCCCTTTCCCCATCAAACGACAAGTCCGCCAAGCAACTATATATCTAATTAGCGGGGGGCCCTCATTCTACTTGTACTTGTACAAACTCTCACTCTTTTGGCACACATCACCACATATGACCAACATGGAGATGGCAAGATCATCTCAGCGGTCTGGGCCATATTTGGGGCTGCAGTTCCAGTTATAAGTGCTTATGTTTCCATGAAACAGCATGTAACTTGCATTTTACAGCAGTAAAAAGTCAGTTGACGGCAGTTCTGTTTGCAATGGCCTTGCTTTTCAATGACTAAAACGGCTTCGCAAGTCCCAAAGACAGACTGTCATGCCAATGCAGTTAGTGGTCAGTAAGTCACCCCAATTATGGAATTGTAACCCCATTATTTATAATCATAGAAGTAACTGGTAATAAACCATATATCATATATAGTTGCCATAATTTGTGAATGGCCTTTGCAGGTGACAGCTGCAGCACCTTTCGGCGGGCATCAACTGGACAGCACATAAACTCAACAAATCCTGAGCTAGAGAGTTACAAAAGGAAGGCCCTGGCAGGATTTGAGCCCGTGACCATCTGCTTCCAAGACTGCTTCAAAATGCCCCGGGAGCTTGGGGGGGTTCAAGTGAAAAATCACTGTGTTGGACTCAGACCTGCCCCTCCCCTTGCTGAAGCAAGAGTAGCTCAGCTAGCTACCGCTAGCTTTCGTGAAAACGGTGGTTTTTCACAACAGCAAGCTCTTAGTTTAGCAGAGGGTATCATCCAGTTTATCCTCAATAATCCCGATGATATCCCCCTGATGCCATCCTTTTAGTAGCTTAAAGTGAAATCCCCATGTTTGTTGGTTATACAGTTATACAGTTATACCATGATTACCAGAGGCTAACCCAGTTACCACCTCTACCATAGTAACCATAGCCAGGCCTCGTAGGGTTTCAAGGCCTGGCTTTGGACCCTCTCTCGGACGTAGACATCGTGTTCCACCAGTTCTCTGAGATATGGCAACGACAACCAGTCCGGATCAGGGTAACCTGTCAGTTCAGCACCTCAGTGAGAATAAATATCGATATCAACTGCGAAGGGACGAGGTGCCATGTCAAAAACGAGCGATACGAAGGATTTGGTAATGGAAGATTCATTTCACGGTTCAAAATTCTTGGCCGCCGAACTAAATCATGTATGGTGGCAAAATGGTGACGAAATCTAGAACCAAAGTCAGCTTTTTGCAAGGAAGGACGTGATGCTGTTCGTGTGTCAGCGAGTTTCTGCTTCCCGACAGTGTTTCGAAAATCCTCCTTTACCGAATCACTTCCCCAATCAAAGTGTTCTCCAAGGCACCGTACTGCATGCCATCATAGATCAAGAGTGGCTTCTGATGTCTTGCCCCCATCTGCACGCAAGTCCAATAATCGAAACATACCAGGACATCTGCTTGGTTCCCCACCCATTCCTTCTTGTCTGGCTGCCACTGGAAGCCAACCCGCGGGGAGTTGCAAAATCCGGCGCTCAAACTGCACATCTTAGAACAGCTGAACCTGGGGAAAATGGCGGCAACCATGATGTCTTTGGTGTCTGATGGCCAGAAGACACAGAAACACTTCCATCATGAAAATGATGGAGAAAAAACATGATCATGATGATGGTGATGATGGTGATGGTGATGCTAATGGGTGATGGTGATGATGGTAACGATGAAAAAACAAAGATTATGAAACATCAATCTACTCACAAATGTCGAACCAAAAAAGATACAATGGTTTGTTCCACAAATACAAAGCAAAATGATGACGAAATTCTACATATTGCCCATTTTCCGGAACCATTGATAGCCCATGAACCATACCCTGTGGTACTGGGGAAAAATGTTCTTATTTTTAAAAAAAACGTAATTTCCTACAATAAATCTGGGTTTTCTTGGAACTTAGAGCCAAGGCACATATGTTCTTGTGCCTCCCGGGCATCGCTCACCGATTTCTGAGTCACTTCATCGTCGCCTAAGCCATGAGTTGTCATCTGGCAAGGAAAAATATCCATTGTTTGAATGGAAACATACCTGTAGGAATAGGACTTTCAAAAGATAGAAAAATAATTCCTAAGATGGTAATAAATTATTTTTCTATCTTTTCAGGGGTTACTATACATATGTAATTATGTATAGACATATATACATATACATATATGTACATGTATACATATTAGTATGTAGGGAAAACATCTAGAAAATGAAGAACCGTCAAAGTCCACCTAAATATCAGAAGCGAATAAAATTCACTCATTGACAGATGACATATCCCCTCATGTTTATTGGTCAATGTGTCCGTTGTTGGTGGTTGCGAACCCTCATTTTTGTTTGTGTTTCATCCTTGCACTTAGTTGCTTCATGGTGCATTTCACTTGGATCTGGGATATCGTAGGTGATGTGCATAAGTGTGACATGGGCACCCGGAAGCAAGCAATTGTGTTAAGAACTACTCGTATTTGTTCTTCTTCATAAAAGGAGACATTTAGATTATATTTAGGAAAATCTTGGGCCTGCAAACATTGGAAATTCCAAAATAATTATTTTGTCATTTTTTTTTGCATTTTTGTTACATTTTTTTTGCATTTGGGTTTGTCATTTTGGATTTGTGTTGTCATTTTTTTGTCATTTTTTTGTCATTTCTTTGTCATTTCTGTGTCATCTTTTTGTCATTTGTTTGTCATTTTATTGTCATTTTATTGTCATTTTGGGAACGGGAAAATGGAGAAAAAAAAATGTTTAAAAATGACTACCATGACAGACCTTTTGTTATCTCGT
>Ga0126342_10013863_pt1 | contig 14252 bp, 13 predicted proteins | sample Cyp1metagenome_FD_92528 | JGI IMG/M metagenome (GOLD analysis project Ga0126342, IMG submission 92528) | Coral microbial communities from Lord Howe Island, Old Settlement Bay, Australia - Cyphastrea 1 metagenome | ecosystem: Host-associated > Invertebrates > Cnidaria > Coral ...
ATATACATATGTACATATATACATATATACATATATACATATATACATATATACATATATACATATATACATATATACATATATACATATATACATATATACATATATACATATATACATATAGACATATAGACCTAAATACATATATACATATATACATATATACATATATACATATAGTATCATGGTGCATCATGGTTGTACCCCCCTGGGGTGCGCTTCACTCAGCGGATCATGCTGGAGGATCATCCCATTGAGTCAGTGCCGAAGTGGATACCATTTACAAATGGTATAAATGGAGGAACTAAGCACAGTTACTTACCACTTAGAACTCGTCGATGATCCTAAAGAAGTAGTTCTTTGCTTCAAAAATGCAACACAGATGCGTATCGACGAGAGCTTGTGCCACCTCTAAATGACCATTGGCTGCTCTGCAGATTTGGCTGAGAACGGCCAAAGCCACCTACGCGTGACGGGTAAGCAGGTCGTTGATGTGGTAAACCCAATAATAAAACACCCTTTGGGATCTTTGGGGTATGGTGCATGACACACACACACACATTTCTGGAAAAATAAGGGATAGTTGATTATCGAGTTTGGCATCAGTTTGCATCATCGCAACTAGGGGTATACCCAATAATAGACTACAAGTGGTGATGGGTTTAGTTCATTGCGTTTAGCTCATTGAAATCGAAACACCTCAGGCTGCAGCCAGTTCTATTCCAGTTGCTTTTGGGGGTCTTCAATCCAGTCATTCACATTCATAAACGATTTCCAAAGACCAGGGATGCAGACTGCCTCTGAAACATGGCAACAAACATGTTCAATCTACAGTTTCTACAGACTCAGCATGCGCTCCCAACTCATGTCCTGGTGTCGCCACTGATGTCACGGCATGTCAAGGAAGAAGCTGCTGCGTCACATCAACACGCATGTTTGCTTGTGCGGTGCTGCATCAAGGACTCAAGCATATGTTATATCTTATTATCACATATACCGATATTACACACACAGAGGTTTGTATAATTCTGATTGAAATCATCTCTGGTTGTAGTTTCGCAAGTTGGTTGAAACCACGTATCCCATATCCCCCTTTTCCATCCTTTTCCCCTCATCCTGGCTGCCTGCCACACCCAAAAGCGATCCCAGCCAGATCGCGTCATTTGGCGATGAAAACCGCATGGGAGTGATGGAAAGAGCCGGGCTTAACCGTAAAATGCTGAAGCCAAGCACTTGCAGCACTTTTTTGGCCTATCTTGTTTGCATAGAAACATGCTGCAAGGATTAAGGACGCCAACAGTGCAATCCAACAGCTGTATACAGCTGTCAGCCCATAAGACATCATAGGACCTGAAGATGGACAGCTTGTCATGGAGTGGCTTCTCCCATGGGGCTCCTTTTTGAAGTGGTCCTTCTGCCAGCCAAAAGGTGCGGTGGAATGCCATAAATCCCCAACTGGGCCTCTGCCATTGGGAAGTGATGGCAAGTGGGTGAAATAAATAAATAAATAGATAAATAGATAAATAAATAATATGTATGTATATATATATGTGTGTGTATATCATTATTATCATTAGTTATTATTATTATTGTTATTATTATTATATGTATCTATATAATTCCATAAATAATATATATATATGTATAAAGACGTATGTATATATATATATACACACCATACCGTGCCTGGCACTTGGCCATGCGGGATGGTCATCACAGGACCTGATCATAGTTCTATAGTACGGTCAATTGGCTCCAGAGGAATCTCCTCTCACTGTGAGTGGACCCTTCTGTTGGGTTTCCATTATATTCCATCTTCAAATGTCAGTGCTCTTTTTGAGACCTTTAAGTACAGTACGTAATCCGCTCCCTGAAAGAGTTGAAAATGCACCTTCAAAAATCATTTAAACGTACCCTCCGCTTATCTTGCTGGAACATCCCTCATTCATAGTTTATTGTCCCATCTATTTTCCCGCTGTAAAACTCATGTAAAGCCTCCCTGTTAATCGGGGACTTGTCACTGCCATTGATCCAAAGGTATCCAAAGGTTCTCTTTCCCCACCTCCGCAGCTGACAGCAGTTCTTCTTTTCGCCACGTCTCAAGCTTCGTAGGCAACGGGAGCCCGGCGCCTCCTGCCGAAGTTCGAAAGTCGTGTGGACTGGGCAACGTTTCTACAGAATTCGAAACTGTTTCAAAATGCTTCAAAAACCTCAAAACTGTCACAAACCACACATGAATTAGCCTATGAAACCTCTTGTATTAAACACACACCAAAACAAAAAAAAAAACATCAAAAAAAAATAACCCTGTCCCAGCCACTCATGGACCCCCATTGGCTTGTTGTTCTTGTTTTTTCTTTTCTGGAGGTTTTTGAAACTGCCCAAAGTTGCCAAAAAAAACAACGGGAAATCGTTTTGGTTTTATCGAACTTTTATGAACTTTTCACATCGTTTGACAGGAACCATTGTCCATGTCTCTCAGTCACATCTCATGGATATCATGGTTTGGTGTGCATTGTTTTGCTGATTTTCTCATGGTTTGGGAGGTTGGGCACCAAACTCCAAGTTGCTCGAAACCATGGGAGCCTTGACTTGAAAATCGAATCAGGCTTCAGCATAGCCTTTGAAGTTTGTTTTCAAAGCAAAATCCTCATCATTCCTTGCATAAAGTTGCATCATTTTGTACAGTCCCCTTACATAAGGGAGTGCAGCAGTTATTTGAAAGGAATCAAAGTCATTTTCAAAAAGAAAGGTGTCCAAAGTTCTTTTAAATAGGTAAAGGAATCGATGGAAGAAGGACAGCATTATTTCAGAATGGACCCCTTTGACTACCTATGTCAAATGATTATTATGGTATTCCTAGAAGAACGTGTTGCAAAGCTTCCTTGACGAGGCTGTGAGCCACTTTATTGAAAAGCATGCAATAATACAAAAGCACTATTCTAGTTGTGAAGTAGAAGTGCATGTGTAAATATATGCATACATATATATTGTTGGAAAGAGACAAATCATGATTGCATGTATGCAATATGCCTTCCATATGAGTGAAACAACTGAACAAAACAAACATCATTATCTTTAAGAAGTGAAATCGTTCCTTTAAAGACAAATGTTATGAATGAGAATCAGGCTTAACCTCATTAAAGGATGTATTGCATTGTTCCACACATTATATATAGTTTTCTTGCAAGAATATCGCGTCTTAATTAAGGAATATCTTGTCTTCAAGGCAGATTGCAACCTGTAAACAACATTTTCCTTCAACAGGAGTCTTTATTGTGTCAGAATGCTGCAATGTGCATCGACCATTGCACCTTTTGACAGCAATACTGGATGTTAATCACACACTGCATATTGTGTTGAAATCTGATGTTTTGAAGACAAACTGTTGATTGAAAGCAGGCTTAATACTACTATGAAAGGAAAACTACACTTCCAAAGAAAGGAACGCTGCATATTTACAGGGCTGCTTGATATTTTGTAGGGATACTCCTTGAATGAAGCAAATGCATTGTCTTGAAGGAAAATTGCAGCTTATGAATGAAAAGGTCTGTAGTGAAATGAAGACATTACTTTTGCCAAGGGGACGCGATATCTTGTAGATGAATGCCTCATAACCGACATGGGCGCTTGCGTTTGCAGTTGTTTCAAAATGGTTTAGCTTAGGGTGTGGTAGTCTCTGAATACTATTTCCCCGCATCGACTATTTGTAGTGTTCATTGCTTTTTTTTGCTGGTGGCGTGAACATTTTGGCACCAACAACTTTCTGTAAACTGTGAAACTAACAAAAATAAACACTCCCACAGTCCCCTGCTCTCAAAAAGAAGGTGTATGGGTCATAATCCAAGAATCCTTGAAGCATCTTGAAACATCATGAAATGAAACATCTTGAAACATCTTGAAACATCTTGAAACAGCTTGAAACATCTTGAAACATCTTGAAACTCTAGTGCCTGATGAAAGTGCAGTGGCTGAGTCAATCGTTGTCGATGCCACCACATCCGACGGCTAGGCTTCCAACGAACCCTCCGTCTGATTTGAAGAGTCCAGACCTGAGAGGACACCCAAAGGAAGCTGAATCGAACTTCACAAAAATGCTGGGTTTATTGGAAGACGGAATTCTTTCTATGGAAGACACCAATATCATATCATATCATATCATATCATATCATAGGATATTCCAGAAAGACACCAATAATTTATTGATCATATCCCATCTGAAATGATTGGAATATCCTATGATATTACTTTTGCTGATTTTTTTTGATGAAATATGTCTGAAATCCCAAGTCTCCTTGGCTGTGGCGGCTGTACAAGGTGACTGTGCCATGATACAATGCTGGGTCAACCGTTAACAACTACGCCTCACTAACGGGAGGGTCCAGAATGTTTAAACATGTTTAAACTAACCATCTGAATCAGATTGTTGATGAATGATTGATCATACCCCTGCGACTGAGACGATTAGAATTGCCTCGATTTCGTTGATAATTGGATTCTGTATTGCGGCATTTCTCCTTATTCCTGTGTATTTATCTTCCATATCTTCTATAAGATACACCTGCTATGTTCTGTTTATTGTAGATTCCAAATATAGCATCCCTCGACGGCACGTCGTTTTTTTCCGCCATGTCGCCGAAGCCACCGAGGTTGGAAAAGTAACGCCTACCGAAATGGGGCATGGCAATGGGGCATGGCAATGGAAACTCTTGGTGGTCAACACATACAAGTAGATATATGTGAGGGTGTTTGATGGAAAATCATCTATAAATGATGAATGTTCGGGGAGGGAAAATTATCTACAAATGATGGATCTTCCATTGACATGCGTTGCCCACAAAGTATCCAAAAGTTGTTTTCAGATGGTTTGAGAGTCTTGGTGAATAAATTGAAATAACTTATGGTCGGGAAAGATTTCTTCATGTTTACGCGGAACATTTTGCATACCCGGTAGCTTGTCTCGGGTTTGGTATTGCACATTGCCGGCTTTCGGTAGTCGAGGTCAATTGTGACGAGGTTGGGATGAATACCAACCATTGAGTGGGAAAATGTAAACCACAACCACGCTCAACCAATCTACAAATGTTGCGGACAGTATCAAAGGATGTCAAATGTGCAATATGATGAGGCGTATAGTGTATAGCATGGATTGTCAGGAATGTGACATTGACAGTTGCTGTCGCTTCCGCCAATTCCAAGGCACTGTCCTTGGAGAGGGTGTACAACAATTCATATGCATATGCTGCATACACATCCGAGTTCACCAATTGGCCCAACCTGTGCAACACATCCAACTTCACTACGAACTGCTACAAACTGTACACTTGAATGTCACATTTTGAACACGACATGGAGCACTTCAAACATGAAGTCTAAGTTGTTGGTAAGGCCTTGCATGCATACTTTTCAAAAACGATGTTGCGTCAAGTACTTTTCTGGGTCTACAACATAATAACAGGGAAAGACACTGATAATGACTGGAAGAGACTATGGTTTGAAATCCATAGTTCTACATGTATATATGTATATATCATATATCATATGTCATATATCAAATGTCATATATATATATATATATAGTTATCTATTCATTTATGTGTAATGTATGTATGTATTAATACATGCATATATTCATTCATTTGTATATTTGTTTATTGATGTATTGATGTGTTTATGTATGTATTTTTTTCATTATATACATATATTATATAATATCATAATATATTCAAATAATATGTGTGTGTAAATGTATATAGATATATATATACGATTATATATATGCGTGTATTGACTATTATTGACTTAAATTTAAATATGTGTTTAATCCCTGAACGACGCAGTCCGAGAAAAATGAGAGGTGAGAGAGTCTGCGTTTCGAACTTGTGTAGCTTGTGCAGGTACTTTTCCCTGTAACGCCGGCAATTTTCCCTGTAGCGAATTGCAGGAGGTTTCCACACTATCGACAACACTCCGTCAAACACACTGCCCACTCCGAGCATTGGTTCAAGGGGAACTTGAAAGGCATATGTCCGTGCAAGTGCCTTTCAACCCCTGTGAAAGAGATTGAAATAGCCCATTCGGATCATTCGGCACCTCTCTTCCTCTTCAGGAGACACGCGCCGTACCTCAACCTCAGCCATGCACAATGGATGTTTCACCAAGTTTTTGACCCACATATATAATTGAAGCATAGGTTAATATACTGCTTCTATCTGATTCTCATTGCGCGAAGTCTTTTACTACTTGCTGAAAGCTTGGGTCGAGGCCTTCGTGCCTCACAAGATAATAAACATCCACATTGTACCTGTCAACTAGCCTACCAACGGTTGCAGTTTCTGTAAGTCGTGTCACCTTCATACTGCTCCACAAGCCCTGGCCCTACAACTAATGATCTCTCATTGCAATGGGCCCTTTAAAGCCGTTGGCTCACTCCATTCCATTCTGAATCAAGATCCCAACACAAGACAGGATCATCAACAAGACCTACAGGGCAGCTGAAGGGGAAATGAGGCCATGTCCATCCCCCAGACCGATGGGTTCACCAGCCGTCTCATCAACTTCCTCATTCTCTTGGGCTGGGTGGTAACCACCTCGAGCCATTGGGCCATGAGAAAAAGGCACCAAAAAAAGTCCATCTCTTGTCGAATGCCTTTTGAGACTTTTTGGATGTATTTGATACGTATTGCTAAAATCATCAATTGGACTTAAACATGATTTCAACTATCTTCAACTTGCGGAATGATCGTATAATTCTTGTACGTGTTTGGGTTGCAAACCCAAGTGGTATCCCCAAAAAAACAACTGGGTTAGGTAAGCTAGACAGAAATGACCAGTGGCACCCCACCATCCTATTCATCAGGGCCCCTACCAGCAGCTCGCGAACCTCGAGATCGACCATTCTGTTCGGTCTGCACCTTTTCTGCGGCACTGAAAGGATCTTCACAGCCGAGATGGGAATAGCATTTGCCGTACATATCTAAGTGTATATTACGAATAAATGTACAAACAGTCATGCGTATTTTTACATGTTATAAATGAACAACGATATGCATAAAGGTACACATGGAAATGTATACATACATACATTACATTACATTACATTATATTACATTACATTACATTACATTGCATTACATTACATTACATTACATACATACATACATACATACACACATACACACATACATTACATTACATTACATTACATTACATTACATTCCATTGCATTGCATTGCATTGCATTGCATTACATACATACGTCTACATACGTCTACATACGTCTACATACGTCTACATACGTCTACATACGTCTACATACGTCTACATACGTCTACATACGTCTACATACGTCTACATAATGCGTGTCTGTATGATAAGTATATAATAATATACAATACATTTATACAAGTTTGCATGCGTGCGGTATGTACGCACAAATGTTTGTAATTATTGTAAAAAGACCAGCATTCAGTACATTTACTTATGTATGTATGTGTGTGTATGACTTTGAGATACTATCTTGACCCCACGCCACCTGGTGGCAGTAGAAAATTTGTATAAAAAGCGGGTTTCTGGGAATATCAGAATCCATATGCGCATAGCTGCGACCATCTAGGCATCAATACCCAAAAAAACATCGGCTACCGGCCGATAATGACAAATGACACATGTGTATATACAAATCTGCACATCTGCACTGCCCGAGCTTTCAAATCCTGATCGCTGTAGCCCGTCCATCATGGTAGGAAACTCAAACATCTTCCATCCTGCCACAATTAAAAAACAACCAGCGCTTTGCTCAATGATATCCTTGCCATGTTGAAATCATCTAAGCTATTGGCTGGTCTGTAATTTATTTGTCCTTGTTCAGCAACCAAGAAGTCCCAAAATCCATTTGGTGCACCTGCGCGGTGCTGTGACTCAACAGACCCAAAGCCAGCAACCTCGGTAGATGAGTGTGTGTGTGTGTATGTCATGTGTACAAACATATTTATATATATATATATATATGTGTATTATGTTGGTGCCATCTGTATATATATATATACCTGTGTGTGTGTGGTCCATCTGAATAGAGGTAAAACTTCTACTTTTTGCAGGCCATCGGTGTCCCAGAGGGTCGTTGGCCAACGAAGACACCCCCTGGGAACCTGTGAAAATGTACCTGCTTTATACTATCTATATCATATATATATATAGTCCCGCCGCTCGGCGCATATAAGACGCACCTGGAGGAGACGTATACTTTATCCCTGTTGGTTTATACTGTGAATGTCTCCTGTTTTCTTTATATATATACTGTACATAGTTAGTTGTTTATTTATTTATTCACGCATTTATTTATATATGCGTTTATTTATTTACTTGTTTATTTATTTTTTCAAATTTTATATGTATTATCTCTGTCATTTATCTATTTAATTATTCATCTATTTACAGTATTTATGTACTTACTTATTTTATCTATGTGTTTATTTATTGGTTTGGTTTTAAATCAACTATTTACATTATCATCGTGTCATATTATTATTGGTTTTTTGCACGTTCGATGCATTCCAATTTCACAATTCGATAAGACAGTTCCAAGCAAGTGTGTGTGTGTGCACCATCCGTTTATGTATTCTATTTAGCCATGCAAAAATATGATGAAACTGGATCTTCCAACCAAGATATGGGAGATGTACCTGGTTACAACTGAAACATCAGCCAATCACCACCACCAATCAACAGTTCGTGGGAAATTCAAACAACAAACTAAGCAATGATGACCTCCATAAACTGAACAAACATACTATGCACACTTCAGCAAATCATCTTGGCAATGCCAACCCCAACTTCTTTAAATAGATCATCATGTTATATACAAATAGAGATGCATATGGTGGATGTTCCATTGCGCATCTTTGATTCCTAAACATTCTTTCAAACCGAGCCCCAATTCACAAAGCCACAAAACCAGCCGCAACAAGATAGTTACACTTAAAGGAACTAAGGATGTGGCCAGCTGATTTCCAATATAGGGATTCGGGATGCAACCTTTTAGTGAAAGTCATCCATTTCGTGGCGACATCAAAGTCTTCTCCCTCGAGCCCCCTTGCCCTTCATCAAGGTCAGAGGTGGTCGGTACCTGCTTTCCATACCAAATTTTGTCATTGGGTTTGTGACAGTTTGTGGGCATATCATGGGGGTTAATGACCACCAACAATCACGATCATAATGGGGAGTCTTGAGGCATGAGCATCTATTGGCCTTCTGCCAGAATGCTTGGACTCCAACAAGAACACCGACCTATTATTGAGCGCCTTGCCTAGAAGCTTATTCATTCAGGGATAATTACAATGTATTAATCATATTTATAATCATATTTAATCATGATATCATGAATCATGATTGATCATGTTAATGTTCATCTTTTAAGAATTTTCTTCAGCCTACTGCCGCCAGGACCCAGTTGAAAAGAACATGCCCCCTTTTCACAGCTGCTGGAATGGCTGAAAAAGCGTTCAAACTCAGCAGGCCCGAGCTGTTGCTTCATGGCCAGTGGGATGCAATCCACAATTGTGTAATTTTGTGTCCCCAAAAGGAAAAACATACAGTGATATACAATGGGGATATCCCAATTTAAACGAGAGATGTGTTGGCGAAAATGATGTTTCATGTCGCCAGCCCTTGACTAATGCTCTGCTCAGGCTGGCCCTGGCCTGGCAGGACAACTGGCGAACCAAAAAGTCAGCCACCCACTGGGTGGTTCTTTATCCAGAGTTGACCTTGCTGAAACGGGATTCAAACATCTTACAACCGTGGACTTGGTTCGAATATGAAAGTACACCAAACCAGAGCGGTCAAGCTCGACCATTCTATAGCACCATTTACATTTACACTGTAAGTCATATCAATGGCCATTGCTATTCCAGCCGTTCGCAAGCAATCGACCGGAGCCCAACCTTTCCACACTTAGAGCCTCAGGGGATGGAATTATACCCCTGGAGAGATGGAGACTGAGTGGCTACAACAGCACCAACTAAAACGACACCACTGCCGCGACCCTTCCTTGATGGGCTGGTGCTGTGAAGTACCGCCAAACTATGCGAAATTATGCGAAATTCTCATATGTTTTGGATATATTTCGTTGCGACTTCACAGATCAAGTCAGACAAAGAGAATGGAAAAATCATGGGCAAAAAATAGCACTGCCCCGTTCATCGGAAAAACCCATCGATTTGCCCATCCCTTCACAATTTTCTAATGGTCATGGACCAGTTTCGGTGTACTTGAAGCAGGTGATGCCATCAGCAATAACACAGAGGTCGTCTTCGATTCATCTACATACTCAAATTGGGCTCAAGAGTATGTGGCTCACCTTTTTTTTGGCCATAGATGCCATAGATATATGTCAATGTATCTGCAATTTCTTCGTGCCGGCGTCTCCTTTTTTGTCACCGTGCTGCGTGCGGCATTTGAGTCTGGACTCAATACCCCTGCTGTTGCTCGTATCCACCTCCACCACCATAGCCACCCCCGCCATAGCCACCGCCGTAGCCGCCACCGTAACCGCCGCCGCCACCGCCGCCGCCGTAGCCGCCGCCACCACCACCGTAGCCGCCATCATAGCCGCTTTGCTCCTCTTGCTCCTGCAATCTGCATTTCAGAAGGCTTTAAATTCGCACCCATGCGGGCACGAAACCTGCTTTCACATCTTTATACATCTTCCCCGTGGCCTTTCAAGCCCCCACAACATCATGGCTACAAACAACCTACCAACGGTTTATAACGGTTTTCAAGGCACCAGTCTGTAGCTTAGAAATGTTGGAAGAGTCTTGCGACCATGACGTCACCATGGCGGATTCCTGGGGCGGCATCATCGGTGGGGCCTCTTCCTGGCAAGGCTGTTGAAAAAAGATCCAAGCAGTGGCCGGCGGCCCAATTGAACTATGTTTTTTTTTGGGGTGTTTGCGTGCTGTGGGTGCTTGGGGCCTATACACGACAAGAGGCCTATCGCCATTCTTTGCCCCTGCCTACGCCGTTGAGGAAATGCGACAACCCAACAAAGTTGGAGTTCTCCTCTTCTCTAAATTCTTTGCATCCCCCCAAAAAACCTTAGTAAAATGGCAAATCCGGCGTAGGAAATCCCAGGCGCTAAGTCGTGAGAATTCAGATCTCTATCTGTCCATCCATGCATGGATCTGTCTATTTACCTATCACTTCTGCGCACACGTATGGACACAGAATATGCATATACATCCGCATGATCATACAAACAATGATATATAAAGTGTATGTGTATATAAATATATATATATATGCGTGTGTAAATATACATATATATATATATATATCAGTTTTTATAAATACGCGTGTGTGTGTGTGTGTTGTATGTTATGTGTGCGTAGTGTGCATGGTGTTTTATATCATTTTGTGCATGTGTAATATGCATCAATATGCAGTATACACACCTGAGACACCGCACAACGCCTTGGGCTCGTGAACCACCACGTTGTCAGGGAGCTGCATCTTCGGACCCATCTTGCCTCGCATGTCCCGTTTTGAGGTTGGATTATCCTCACCAACTAGCAGTGGAGTTGGCTTGGTGAAGGGTCAATACCAAAAAATGCAATGATTCTGGCGTTGACTATAATAGATCTTTTAGCAGTTCGGAGTTCGGATTACCAAAACGGCGGTTTCCAGTGGCCACCAGGCGGATCTTCACCGAACTTTCGCACCCAGTTGCCCTCAGGATCGTGGCTCATCATGATCTTCACCTGCTGGCTGCCAACAGCGCGAACTGGCAGCCCCTTGACAGCCTTCATCCTATGGATCTCCTCCATCAAAATGAGGAAAAACATCCTTCACCCATCCATCAAACCAGCTAAGTGCCACATACTTTTCATCATATGGTTGAGGATTTATCATCCTGTGCCACCGTGTTTCTATTTTTTTTCACCCGGCAAACAATTGGGGTTGTCCAAAAAAACAAACGTGCCCTCTAAATCAATTGTTTCGCCATCATTTGCTCTATTCAAATTGCATGCGTTGTAGTTTAAAATCTATAACCTGTACATAAATCATGCAGTTCCAAACCCACACCATCTGTTGTTGGTCCAATTAAATCCCACTCATATCATAATTTTTCCTACTTATATACCCTCCAGCAATCAAACATGGTTTGCTGGAAATTGTCCATGTAACATCATGTTCATTTAGTTCGATGATTTTCCCAGCTTTGAACCTCCATTTATAGATTTTATAGGGGATTTCCCAGCTAGCATGTCTGATCACCGTAGGGCAAGTCCCCAATAATCCCATTACACCCTTGCAAAATAACATACACCTCGAAACACGAAAAAACCTCTCTTAACATGGCACCTGCGGTCAAGGGTTTTATCTTAACATGGATAAAGTCTACATGTTGGGAAAGTCAACTGGATTGCCCCAAAATGTCCCATCATATCCCGATTGTATCTCCATATAATATATCTCCATTGTAGCCGTATACATACTAATTAACAGGTACCTCCATGTGTCATGTTATCCCATTTAGTTCGATGATTTTCCCAACCTATAAACCTCCATTTAGTTGAGCTATGTTTCATGACACCGAAGGGCATGCTGTTAGTCATAGTTTGTTAATCCCACTAGGTCAATTAAGTCCCATTAAATCACCATGTTTGTTGGTTAAAATCCCATGAAAACCTGATGTTCCCATTCAAACCTCCATTTAGTTCAGGGATTTCCCTGCTAGCTATGTTGGATCACCGAAGTGTTAATCCATCAAAATCCCATTCAAACCTTATAGCTGATTTTCCTAGTTATAAAATGCTAGAAACCTCTATTGATTGGGGGTTTCCCATTAAATCAACCATCTTTGGTGATCCCAAAAAATCCATCGCCATCCATCGCCCAACCTTAATCCCGATGGTCCCCTGGCGCATCTGCACGTGACGGACGGCTTCGGAGATGTAGTGACGCTTGGGCTCGCCCGTGGAGATGAGGTATCCCTGCCTTGTGGGAAAAATGATGCCAGGAAAATTGAGGAGTCCCAAAAATGACCAGTTATCCTCCAAAATGTGCGGGGTCATCCCCAAAAATGTGCTGAGTTATCTCAATGTTTTTTGGCGGATTTATCCTGAAACAGTTGGAATGTAACCCAATTCAATCACATTTCTTGGGGGTGGGAATGTGGGATTTGTCTCACTTAAATAGGTTTTTAACGGGAATATGAAGGTGAACCATTGAACCATTGAAATAAAATGAAATAAATTTGGTGGTGCCCTTTTCTTAGGTGCTTCAAAAAATGTGGGAAATCGATGAATGATGGATGATGGATGAGGATGATAAAGGTGATGGATGATGATGGAGGATGATGATGTGATGATAATGATGATGAGGATGATGATGATGATGATGATGCATGATGCCTGATGCATGATTCATGATGCATGATGATGCATGATGATGCATGATGATGCATGATGATGCATGATGATGGATGAGGATGCATGATGATGGATGAGGATGGATAATGTTGGGTGATGTTGGATGATGATGATGATGATGATGATGGATGATGATGGTGATGGGTGATGGTGGATAATGATGAAAGATGATGGATGGTGATGGATGATGGTGGATGATGATGGATGAGGATGATGATGATGATTATGATGATGATGGTGATGATGATGATGGTGATGGTGATGATGATGATGATGATGATGATGATGGCGATGATGATGGTGATGATGATGCATGATGCATGATGCATGATGCATGATGATGGATAAGGTTCATGACCAAGATCAAGATCACGATGGCGATGATGGTGATGATGATGATGATGATGGTGATGGATGATGATGGATGATGATGCATAATGATGCATGATGATGGATGATGATGCATGATGATGGGTGATGATGCCTGATGATGGATGAGGATGGATGCGGATGGACGAGGATGGATGAGGATGGATGAGGATGCATGATGATGGATGATGATGCCTGATGATGGATGAGGATGGATGCGGATGGACGAGGGTGGATGAGGATGGATGAGGATGCATGATGATGGATGATGATACATGATGATGGATGAGGATGGATGAGGATGGGTGAGGATGGATGCGGATGGACGAGGATGGATGAGGATGGATGAGGATGGATGAGGATGGATGAGGATGGATGAGGATGGATGAGGATGGATGAGGATGGATGAGGATGGATGAGGATGGATGAAGATGGATGAGGATGGATGAG
>Ga0126342_10013864_pt1 | contig 14251 bp, 12 predicted proteins | sample Cyp1metagenome_FD_92528 | JGI IMG/M metagenome (GOLD analysis project Ga0126342, IMG submission 92528) | Coral microbial communities from Lord Howe Island, Old Settlement Bay, Australia - Cyphastrea 1 metagenome | ecosystem: Host-associated > Invertebrates > Cnidaria > Coral ...
CAAATGCAGCACATCATGCTGTCATGTTCCCTCCAGAATTGGGCCAAACCCATGCTGCAAATCAGCCGGGAAAAGAAGACGAAAAAGATTTTCATCACAAGTGATCAGCTCTGTTGAGCTTGACGATTGGAAGATCATCCTTTTAGCCAGCATTTGGTGTAAAGATTTGAAGCCTGCAGCTTCTCTTGCACCTAGCATTGACTGGTTGTGTTGGTTTTCCATGGCCTTCCAAATGATCGAGTGATGGAATTCCCTTGGCAGCTCACGCAGATTCGTCTCCGCCCCACCTGTATCTTCAAGTTTTGGGGAAGGCTGCGTCCCCGAAGCCAGTTCTGGCACGGTTGCATGGTCACAGGAAGGTCACAGGAAGGTCACAGGAAGATCTGCAAAATAAGAAAACAATTGAGGAATTGATGGTCTTCCGAAGCCACAAAAAACCCGGAAAATCCCCCAGCTCGAGTCCTTGATTTCAGCCATGCGCTTCTTGTGTTCCAATTCCATGGGATTGGTAAACTCCAACACCGCAGTAATGCACGACAGCAGAAAGCCTCAGGGAAAGATGTTGTCTCATGGGGAAGCATTGACCCACGCAGCTGTTGTAGGTCTTCAAACTCTGAAAATCTTCGCTTCCCCTAAATTACTAAATCCATTCACCTTTTTGTGATTATCTCATGTGGCAAACCCGACAATCAACCATGCCTGCTATTATAATGTCAAACAAGTGGTGGTATTTTTTTCACTAGTTTCAACCATATCAACCTTTAGCACAATTGTTGTAACTATAATATGTAAAATAGTTGATAAGCATTGCTCAATAATGTATCATATATATATATATCAATCTATTACAACATACCACAACTATATCTATAGATAGTCTATCCCTGTATAAACATCCAAACGGAGCCTGGTTTTTTCGCTGGGTCATCGGACCAAAGAGCACCGCGCCCGTGATTTGGGAGACGATGCACCTGGGGGACCATGGTGCCATAGGGGGGTGCTTAATATAGGAAAATGGTGGTTTAATGGGATTTAATGGGATTTAATGGGATTTAATGGGATTTAATGGGATATACCCTCTGGTTATGTCAAACATAGCTATTGAAAATGACCATAGAAATAGTGGATTTTCCCATGAAAAATGGTGATTTTCCATAGTTTTTTGTATGTTTACCAGAGGGTAGGGCATTTGGACTCATAGGTAAAAATCATCCAACTGATTGGGTCATCTATACTGTATCCCATGGCTATGAAAATTACCAGAGGCTAGTAGTTGAGAGAAACAAAAACTGCAAGTGGAATATGTGGAAGATCCCTCTGAAATGGCACATAGCCATGAAGATCAGCCTCGAATCACTGGCTTCAAAGCTACCGCGTTCACTAATTGGATGGCAATATCTAGAGTATGTCATTGAACACTTCGCAACCCAGTCATAAACACATGCATCACCCAGCCATCGCTGAAATTACCCAATAGTAAAATGGGAGGATTTGCTAATCATTTGGAGTCAGTAAAAATCGTCCCACCAACTCGTGAGTTGGTTTACCCATTCGTTGGTTTATAAACCATAGTGATCAAGTTGTGAGTTGGTTTATAAACCATAATGTGATCAAAGTGAGTTGGTTTATAAACCATAATAACCCATAATAACCCCAACTCACTAGAGATTTCTTATCCCCAACCGCGCTACCCCCCGCCGAAAAATGCTGCCACGGCACACGATGCGTTCCAAGGAATTGGAGGGAAAGATGTCACCATAGCCCACCGCCTTGGGTTTTTTCAGGTATCATTATCCCCTCTGAAATCATGTGAAAAATCCCTATGAAAATGGATGACCATCCTTAAAAATGTGAGCAAGTTACCCAAGATTTTTTCTGTGGCACATGCAATGTGGTAACTGAAGTCTATGGTTCCACGAAGTAACTCCATTCACGTTTGAGTCTTTAGCACAAAGCCATGAAAGCTTGGAATGGAACCCCCGGGTGCTGAGACCTTGACCATTAAAGTGGCAGTGATGAAATGAAAGGTTGCCAAATATCTGGTCCTGGCCGCGGTTACGCGCGGAAAGCGAGCGCGCTAGCTCTAGGCCATTCTCTCAACGGTGGATTCATTGAAACGCCACTGGGTATCACTGGGCGCCCGGGCTCAAGGTTGAACTCGTCAATCTGAAACATCCGCACCCAATTGGTCCAGACACTGGGCGGTCCGGTGGCTGTGTAAAGACTGAGAACACCTTCAAGCCTGGCTGTGGGTCTTCAAATTCTAAGGTTATGAATATTGAGGGTTTGATATCTATAATTATTGATATTTATTGATATCTATTGTATATTTATGGATATTGAATAAAATTATCAGATTACCCTACTCCCAAAATCTGCCACTCCCTAGTCCACCCTTCTTGTCATCTCCCCTTGCACCAAGGCTTCCAAGGTGCTCGTCATCGCTATGTGGACGACATGGTCCCATACTGGAATCTGGACAGAGCGGTGTCGCCACTAGAAACCTCGGGCTGGGGGGATATCCAAAGCTGGCAATGACCATTTTCCACCATCGCCAGGAAAGCAACCTGGAAAACTTGAGCATTTTTTCTTGGACCAATCTTGGAGTCGATTTTCAGCCCACATCTGTACTGCAGCTGGAAATTTTCAAAACCATCCTGGAAACATTGACCCAGAGATTTATCACACTACCCCTGAGAAGCCGGGCGTGAGGCACGCTAACAGGTGCACAATGAAAATCACCTTCAACAGCATTTTCAGCATGTCCATCCTCCGCGCTGGGTGTCAAGTCATGGGTGTTGGGGAGTGGAAATGGTGGTCCACCCCAAAGCTGCCAGGCTAATGCGAAACATGATGATAAATAATAAAAGTTATTTGTTTGGCAAACCCATGTCTCAATTTTTTGTTGCCCCCAAACCTCATGGTTTGTCACAATGCAAAACTTGAAAACTTGGGGTATGCCTGGTTTTTTCCCCATTTTGAGACCAACATGGTCTAGCAACCACCCTTATGGCATGGATCGATGCTCAATCCCTAGAAACATTGGTTTCGTGCTGTCTCTATTCCTTTTTTGGGATCCCTTCTTTGGGTCTTTTTAGACAATTTTAGACATCAGGGTGATAGGTTTCGTATCACCTGTCATGACCTGATAGACTTGCAAGCCGCGGTTCGGTTGAGAGGATTCCCAGGGTGCCCAGGTCCGAGGCCCCGAACATTTGTAAAGTTATGTGCAATTTCTCCTCGATGAGGAGCAACCTCACATCACACCAGCTAACCCCGAGTTGCTCAGCAAGTCGTCAGAAAGGGACGATTTGTTTATCCAAAAAATGGCTGCGGCCCCGTTTCTCCCGCGTTTCTCCCAGCAAAAGACTGGCCTTTTTGGGGTTGCTTCAGCCACTTCCAGCCAGGACACAATCTCTTGAGCTTAAAGAGACGTCCAAGTCTCACCAGCCTTGCAATGCCAATGTCCCAAAGGGCTAATTTACGGAAATGATGAACATGGATGAAAATGGATGAAAATGGATGAAAATGGATGAAAATGGATGAAAATGCTTCATCTCGGAGAAAATAAACTCTCTTTGATTCTAGTAATTTCATTTCGTGGTAGCTTTAGTTACTCTCAAGACATGAGTCTGATGTTACTGCTGAATTTCTCGGTTTCTTTTCCCACGAAAGGAGCCCCACCATCAGCGCACCTCAACAATTTCACCACCCGCGCTTGTGAAGCGAGCTCCGGCCTCGATGTCAGTGCGATCTGCAGCGTGCCCCCTTTTTTGGATGGCCAGGATGGCTATTTTTGTTGATCCCTATGATCCCGATGATCCCTCCTCCAGATCCTCCAGGTTCATATCATTTTTTCCCAGAAACAAAAAATGCTTTATGCGGTGAATGAAACCAGATAGGATGGGATTTTCTCGGGATTCTTGAATTCCAAGACCTGCCAAGGGACTCTATTAAACTCACCAAGAGCTCTCCTGGAAAAACGGAGATCACCTGAACATCGCAGCCGCGGGCCGCGGGCGAATCGTGTCTAAAAAATGGAGGAGTGAGCCCTGCAAATGGCAATTGCAGTTGGAAAAAATCGTGGTAGACCATGGAATTTGGGGTACTCCATTTTTCGGAAAATCGCATATTGTCCAAAAAAACATGGTCAACTCTGGTTGAAAACATGGTCAAATACGGTCAACGAAGCATGCCACAATTCAACCTGGCATTCTGCGGTGCATCCATTCATCCAAGGCACATCAACAAAGAAGAATCCACTACAGAAATATTTTCTGCCGATCATCCAACGATCGGTTATGAGAGCCTGCGAGCACTCGCTCGACTCCAAGGCTGGTCACGAAACTGGAATCTTCGAGGGAAACAAAAAAACTGTGGACAAAGATGAACATGAATAGGACATAGGAAAGCAACAGATAGGAAATCATATAAATGGGAAATGAAATCACGGACAAAATTGGAAGCGTAGGGGAAGAATCGGAAACCAATGGAAATGAACTGGTATCAAAGAAGGAATTCATTCGTTCATGGAAAAAGAAAATGCAAACAAATGGGGAACCGAGTGGAGAAAAAATGGTAGTGAATCTTGTAGAGAGAAAGTTGACAACAAACAGGCACGAGGTTGGCACTTGAATGCCAAAACACAAAACATGGAAATGAACCGGGAAAAGTTGCGGAAGGAGATTCTTGTGCAGAGTCACAACTGCACTCCGGAATTCCAGTATCTGCAGTTTATGACGGAAATTCGAAGAATCCTTGACACACAAAAAACCGCTGGTTCCCAAGAAAGAACAGTTACCCTCTGGTAAACATACAAAAAGCTATTGAAAATGGCCATAGAAATAGTGGATTTACCGATTTACCCATGAAAAATGGTGGATCTTTCCATAGTTATGTGACAGTTTACCAGGCCGGGTATCTTTCCTATGGAACTCTCCGCCATGGGTCATCGCTTCTCCTGCCTCCCGCTCATCGAAATAAGCGGTGAAAAAGATGACCACCTGGGATGGTCAGTTTGGTAGTCACCAAAGGTGTGGGAAAACCCGGTGTTTTTTTTGGGGATCGAAAAGCATTAACTGGTGGTAACCATCTAATTATTAACTGGTTGGTGGTAACCATTTTTTGGTTTTTGGGATCGAAAAACTTTTTTGGTGGTTTTAACCATCCTGAAAAATATGAGTTCGTCAATGGGAAGGATGACATCCCATATATCATGGATAAAAAATGTTTGAAACTTTGAAACCACCAACCAGTCAGGGAAACCATATGGGCCTGGTGGTACCCAAGATGATTGTTGCTCAAATCCTGCTTCTCAAGCCATTTGTGGCAGGACAGAATAATGATTGGGTCTTGTTTGGGGGATTTTGAACATCATTTTCAAGTACCTGTTGGGGATTGTCTCCCCAATAGTCGGGTGATGTTTGGGCCGTTTACCAACCCCAGTTTTTGACAGCTCCTCCTCTGGCAACTCTTGGCTCCCAGGCAATATCAGACACAAACAACAAATCCACAAGGATATCAACAGCCTGACCCACGCGGGACATTCTCTCGGGGGTTGAGACCTGCGAATTTCTGCGAATCCACGGAAGTGATATCATCAACAAAGTAGGAAAATATGGAAAATGCTGTCAATCTAGATGCCATATCAATATTATAGAGATAGAGATATAGATATAGATGTAGAATGATGTAGATATAGAATGATATAGATAGTCGAATCTGGATATAGACATAGATACAGATATACATCATGTAATACATCCATGTCCAACGTTCAGCGCCGAGGGGCCATTTGAGTAGCATCAACCTCCACGTGGAAGCAAAAACGGAAGGGCTCCACTAAAACCTCCGGGGGACGATGGTGTCTCAAAATGAGGGATACCATCTGGTTATGACTAACATAGCCATGGTATAGATGACCCATAGAAATAGATGGTTTACCTATTAATAGCATGGTGATTTTCCATGGCTATGTTAAATAACCAGATGGTAGTTCATTTTAAGTCAGTGTTCGGAACAATGATGCTATGGAATCCATCATTTTTGAGCCAAAAAATAAACACCTTCCCCAACAAACCAGGCGGGTTGTAAAAAAAAATCCCAGGAGTTTCCCGCCACCGGAGTTTCTTCTGGGCCCCCGCGCCGAATAAATGATCAGGATTGAGATGAGCACATCCCAAACCGCCTGACCCACAGGGATACAAAAATCGTAACTGGGGTTAACCTACCCAGTGTTGTTTTGATAGGATAAACCTTGGAAGCCTTGGGAGTTATGATCACCTCAGCTGGGGTGATCTTCTAGACCGGGTTTGGTCTGGGGCACCCTTTTCGCTGTGGCTTCCCTGCGCTTCCCTGCCTTTGAAGGCTGGTAGGGGTGCACCATACACGAGAGCTGCTGCCTTGGACCGGAAGCCGTCAAAAACCGGCCCCGAAAAGTGGTGAAAATCACCTTGAAAAATGGCTCCTTGGAGGATCATCCCAGCTAAGCTCCCAGCTAGTAAGTCGTTAATCCTCTGCTTCAAGGTTCTTGGGAGTCCCCAAATGTCTGGTTCTGAACTGGAGTATGAATCATAGTTGTTACCCTCTGGTGAACTAACATAGCAATTGAAAATGGCCATAGAAATAGTGGATTTTCCCATTAAAAATGGTGATTTTCCATTGCTATGTTAGTTCACCAGAGTGTATATGTTGTTATCAATTCTTCAGTTCGAAAATAGGCTGATCCTTCAATGCCGCCATCCACAGCACCGTGCCCCTGACAGAGTCGGAGGAGAGGGATCATCGGAGTTCCAACCTTTCCGCCTCGCAGGTGGGTTGATTCATGGGACCCCTGGGACCCTTGCCAAGTAAATTCAAACCGTTCCAAAAGTCATAGGGGGCTATGACAATAATCATCCCAAATAGATCCCAATTTTAGGGCTATACAGAAAAATTAAAACCCCAAAAAAGAGTCCATTACATTCCATTACTGCCAGGCACAATTCCTGTGTGAAGAGTATGTGTTTGTTTATTGGATTGCATGTTTACCTACTTTACCCGCCATCTTTGGTGGTGGTATCTCTCCACCGTTGGACCGCAACGGTGATTTTTCTTCGTGAAGCTCTGATATTGTTGCTTCATAGTTCATAGGAAAGTTTCTCAATTCTCTTGCTTGATGCTCCATTTTCTTGGCTTCTGACCCCTTGCAATGTTCATTGACTCATTGACAACCACTCAAGCAGCTTCAGAAAGGTTCGGCCTGTCTTGCGATGGCTCCTCCCGCACTCCTGCCAGGCAACAACTTCATATCATCACATGCGGTAGCGTTGGTCACTGCTTCTTGCAGAGTTGCCCTTGAATTGACTCTGAAAATGTTGCCCGATTCTGGTCGTTTCTCGCTCTTGTGGTTCCATGGAACCCACCACATGCAGTTGTATCATACATGTTTTTGGGGTACGGAGCCTGAATGGCAGTGGAAAGAAAAGATGGTTCACTTTGCCATGTACATCCATTTATATACCTTTTCCTTGTGTAAGATGGTGAAGTGGCCTTCAATTTTCAATCGACCAACCAGTCGGAAAATATCATTACCTCTCGCACCTGTTGTTTCAATCACTTTTAATTACAGTAGTTGGTCATGTATCCCCTCTTTTGTGTTCATTCCCATTGATGCCAATATTATTGATGGTTCTTCCCCCCTTGGAAGTGATTATCATGTACCCAGCTGTATTCCCGAAAAATTCAAGAGAAACAATTTCTACACTGTACAGCCGCCCTCCCAGTCAAAATAAGGCTAGAGACGAGCGCAGAAATTGAAAGAACCACGGGTTTCCCGGTGCATTTCCTAAGAATCCATTGGTAGGCTGTCAGCATCCCAGTAAGTCAAGTCTTCGCCCCATCAATTTTATTCTTTGTTTTATGCCAATTGCTGGTTAGTTTTACCCAATGGTTTTATATTATGGACCATAAACCCGGTAGTTTTATGCCAATTGCTGGTTAACATCCCCTTGCAGCACCGCCCATTTCTCGGGACCTGTTCCTGCAGGGGCTGCTGGAGTAAATCCTGCATTCAGTTCCCAGGGGATTGTGTCTCAAGAAAACGACGTGGATAGATAATAGTTGCTATATTTACATAAACAGATACATCTATATATATATATATACACACACGTGTATATATATATATAATATAGACACACACTTACACATGTATGGATATGTATTGCTTCCTTTTATTGAGATGTGTGTATAGCCATTATATCATTGAATAAGGCTGAAGTATTGAACTACCCTTCACCAACGCTCCCAGGTTTGGTGCACAAAAAAAGCTAGAGATCCTGATCCGACTCGATTTATCCCTGCCTTAAAGGCGGAGAAATCGATTGGTAGATTAAAAAAAATAAGTCGGTTGTGGGTCAAAAGCCTGGTACCTAAACGGTTCCCTAAAATAACTCGTTGATGGATGGTTATTCCCCAAAAAAATAGCAATAGTAGGTTTTGACCCATCCCCAATTCACTTTGAAGGCGACTAGACTTGTGGATTTCAGGCTTTACCAAGCAACTGTTCTTTTCCACGGAGGACTGGGGTGCGCATCCGAGTTGCTTCAACCCCCCAAGACCATCCAAGTTGTTATCCGGTTTATAAGCATGTTTCAAAGTCGTTCATCAACAGTGAATCAAACAACACCTAGAGAAGGGTCATGACTTGGGTTATCCTCCAAGCCACGAGACATTCCCTCCCCCTAGATCTGCTAGGAACTGGGGGATGACAGGGACTCAGGGATGACCCAAGTACCCACAGGCACTCCAATGGCCAAAGATACATGTATTGAACTACCTTTTTACCTTTCGATTTCTTCATTTTTTCCGTGCTTCAACCTCAATGGCTGATGGTTAAATCATGTTAAATCATGTTGGATCTTCATTTACTCTAAGTTGGTTAACCACTTCATTCCCAAATCCATAGGAAATATCCGTTGCCAACACCAACCCCAACCCCAATCCCTCCGCACCGCCTTCCGCCCCGAGACGGGCGCTCTCAGATATCTCTCGGAGCAACTGCTCGAACTCAACCTGGTCCCAGAGATTTCGAAGGGGATCCGAACGGAGGCGCAACAAAATTGGTACTTAAAATGTAGCAAAACTGCTGGAAAAATCAGGAAGTTTCAGGGTCATCGAAAATTCCTCGGAATCCCAACATGTTCCAAAATTGCTTTGTTAGTTAAATAGGCTATCCGGCTATCCCGAAATCAATGGCTTCATCGTGGTCCTTTGTTGCGATGGAAACGGCCCCAGTGTTGTGAGAAGGACCTAGAACTTGTCTGAGCAAATCAAGTATTGAAGGGGAACGTCCAGAAAATTTTGCCATTCCAATTCAACAAAAATGGAAAAAAAGAAACAAGATCCCTACTGTTCAAAAACCTTGCAAAAAAAAGACCGCGAAATCTCGTCAAAAAGTTTATGAAGTAGAATAATATCATTATACCCTGTATTGGTATATTAATCATTAATAATAGAAGAATAATCATTATAATCCCCTTCCCATTAATATAGTAGAATAATATCATTAATATTATGAAAATATGGTTATTTTAATCCCCTTCCCATTGCAGCTGGGACGAGCTCAAAAAAAGCGCCTCAAAACCATCGGCACGGCCTTGGGAGCCAAGGCAGACTTGAAGTGAAAGAGGCAATGTAATGGCTAGAGTCTATAGTATATGTATGTATTATATATATATATACATAATATGTTATAAATATGTTATATATGTTATATATGTTATATATGTTATATATGTTATATATATGGCAGTGGGTCAAAACCTTGTACCCCTTCTGTTCACATCAAAATAGCTGGGATTTATGGATGTGAATAACCCTCTAAAAATTGTATGTATAGGTATTGATTCATAGCCATATATGTATATATGTTATATATAATTACGTCCGTGGTGAGTCCGGATGAGTGATGCGCCAGTTTGAGACTCAGAGATTGAACCCCAACTGGCCGCGGTCATCGGTCTTCTGCAGGCCGCCCCAGGCCCCCGGCGGTCATCGGTCTTCTGCACACGCAAACCAAGGGCCTTCTTTCGGCCGCGGCGGACCTAGCACCGAGGATGGCAATTCAATGGGGATCTCCCCATTAATTGGTGATTTAACCATGAAACATTGGGACTTATTGGGATATTCATAGGGATATCACGGGAAAAAACAGGATTTTCCGATGAGTTCATTTCCTATTCTCCTCGTATCAATAATTTTCAGGATCCGGTTCTCACATTTGTTGCACTGTAACCAGCTGGCATCAGGGAGCCTGGTGAAGGGGTTACACAAACTGGGGCGGTGTCCTAGGATAGTCATCCTGACATGGATCAACTATCCTCTGGTAAACATACAAAAAGGCTATTGAAAATGGCCATTTAGAGTGAGTTTTCCAACTAAAAAAGGTGATTTTCCATAGTTATGTTAGTTTACCAGAGGGTATCATTTCATGCTTGGAGTTTCTGCTGGTGGTCTACTTAGGATCTTCCATCATGAGAACACAGGCACTACGGCGCCGGCCACGGTGCCACTACGCCAAGCCACGCCAAATGCGGTCGCCCGCATCTATAGGCTGGGGCCTGACAAATCCAGAAATGATGGGTGTTTGATTCTAGTACTAATGGATCCATAAGATTGAGGGGTCGATAACTTTGACCCAAAAAACTGTGATGTCTAAGTAACAACCATGGCGTACAAATCCAACGGCTATGATCATTCTTGGAGCCGTGCATGGTTGGGGGACGGATATCCAGAGATCCTTTCAGACTCAGGGAATGGATATGCCAATCACATACATGATCATACATGGATGTCAGCTTTTCAATTTTCTTCCCATGGCCCAACGTTACCGTTGCTCTTTGACCCAGTCCCCATCAATCCTAAATATGGGTGTGTCCAACAATGGGCTTCGCCTGAAAATCCACTGGTTTTTCATCATCCCGGATAAGAACTCTCATAGCTGGTGATTTCGGGCATCCCAGCCGCTAGCCCATTTCGGAACCAGTTGCAGTTTTGGGGTCAGCTCACTAGATTCCCCCCGAGGTGGCCATGTCCCTTTTCATTGCTGCAGCCACCAAAAAACACCCAGTTTACCCATGTTCTTGCAACCATTTCAAAACCCCACAGTCCCGTAGTCTCTGGTAAACCTGTACCCACAGTCAGCTATGGAAAATCAGTCCTTTTTTTTTCATAGGAAACTCAAATGGTTTCATTTTTCAATTCATGTCCGTCATGTCCCATTAGGGTTTACCCACATCATCATGGGATTTTCCCATGATTTTCCCATGAAAAATCCATGGGAACTCCACCTGGAGGCTGCCGTCACCAAAGGAGGCGCGCCTCGAAGCGAAACTGTTCGCCTATCGAATGCGTTGTTTATTTATACGTCGTTATTTATATCATGTACATATTAATTACTTATATACATATGTATGTATATATATATATTATAATTCTTAAGTATGTATAATACTGCATGATATGTATATATATATATATGCACATGATACATACTTGTGTAGATATGTACCATCTGAATGCACTAGGATGATCGTTGCTGCAATGCTCATGTGTAGTTGGTACCCGAGGAGTTGAAGCTGGACACATTTCTGGTTGGACACATGTCATAAAGTATGGTCCTAAATGCAGTTATACAAAAAATTGCCGGTACTAAGTTATGTAGGTAAATAACACAGTTCACAGTTCAGCTTCCGTTGCTTCAACTTACATATGTTAAGTACATGAAAGTAAATGACACCAAGCAGCAGCTGCTAGGGTTCCCTATTTTTCGGCGTGGTGCAAATTGATCACAAAGGGGCTGTACACCGAAAGGACACCAGCGGGTTCTAACACGTACAGAACCACCTGATCAAATTGTAACCCCCCAACACAAAGTAACAACACAGATATACATACCCAACAGCGGGGTAGCAAACTGGTTGATCCTGGTGGGGAGTTCGAACAGGCACCCTACGCACCACCACAATACCCACAGACGGTGGAGCAAGGGGAAGGTGGAGGGAAGAAGTACGATATGCAAGCTTGAAGCAAAACGGCAACGGACCAATGAATTTCCGGGTCCTACCTGTGAACAACTATGCATGTACAAGTACAAACCACTTTCATTTCTGGCTGGAAGAGTGAAACTAAATCCAAACTCTGATTTAAGGCCATCTCTTTGTCCCCAACACCATCCTCTGACGTGGAGGTTTTTTTTTGTCTCCACATGAATTGATGAACCCAATATACCCAGCAGGGTTTGCCCTTGGATCCAAAAATGGTGTGGATCTGGGACGGCCTACCACAACATCAAACGTTGGGAAACTCTAGGTAGCTCCTTGGCTCCCGAACCCCCTCGGGGCGCCACGGCCCACGGTGAAACGTGGCATGTCGCGCTGGAGCCAAAAAACGGCAGGGAGTATGAGCCCCAAATATGTTTGTTGGTTTATAACCCCATTAGCTATAGTTGTATCCCAGTATATAAATACACATTATAGTATATATATATATATGTATGTATGTATTAATATATATATATATATATACATACACGTCTTATTTTATGGAAATATGTATATATATATATATGCGCATTATCTTCAAAAGTTATGCGCGTCAACTTAGCTATCATAGGATTTGCCCATTCGCCCATCACCTTTGGTTTTTCTGGGTCAAGGTATCGTATTTGGACAGCTCCAGCCCAGTGCGCTTCCAACTACGGCTCCAATACGGCTCCATACTTGACGAAGCATGTGCCCTTTGGGAAGCAACGAAGGGTTGTCAGCACCTTGAAGGATTTTGACATGATCCAAGAGTCCTGACCCCCAATCCACTCTCCCAGTATGACCCAGTGGGACGGCATTCCTGTAGAGAGTCCAACTAAAGAACCAGTCGTAGCTCACCAACAGAAAGGACACACCTCAGGGCGTGGCTGGAGGTCCTAGAAGCGGAGAACCATGGCATAGATTACAAAAGATCAAACTGCAGACATATGATTCTGGGTCAACATGGGTACCCAAAGAACCAAATGTTTACTAACCAAATTACCAAAACCATCTTAAAATCTGTTGAAATCGGTCAAAACCCAAAATTGACCCATCCCCACACGGCTTTGTCTGAAAATAGGCTACGCGGCTACCCCCACTCCATCCACTGATTGATCATCATTTTCCTAGGATGGCCGAGGGTATACCTGACCCACTCTTGGCTTAACCTGGCCTGAAATGTCCCCGCGCCCTTTCCATTGTGGCTGGCAGCATCCCAGCGCCATTTCCAGCCTTTTGGCAGCTGCCGTGGGCCGGTTGTCTAATGGCTTCAGAAAGCAACGTTAGGCATTAGCCTGCCCGGAAACGCTTCCCGGCACCCTTTCCAATCTTGTGGTCCCTCCCTTTGGCAGCTGCCGGAGGCCTTCGAAGAAGTTTTCTTGTGGCTTCAGAAAGCTACGTTAGGCATTAGCCCGGCCGGAAACGCTTCCCGGCGCCCTTTCCAACCTTGTGGTCATCCAGTGCCCTGTGCAATACTTTGGCAGCTGTCGCGGGCCTTCAAAGAGGTTTCCTAGTGGCTTCAGAAAGGCGCAAGGGATTGTGCACCTTGTCAAAAATGAGCAAAACGTGAGGGTTTTGTAGCATGTCCAAAAACGATGGCAGGCATGGGACATTTGACGAGGATCTACAAAGATGCATTTTCCGTGGCAGGCGCAGTACAAGAGACATGTTCATCAGAGCTGTTAGGAGGTCCGGACGCTGATTTCCTGAGGGGGGTTGCATTTTGGAGCATCAGATCTTCAGGTTTGCTGAGATGATTTTGCGTGACAGGTGCAGCACTTCCTATGACCTGGCATCACTTTTTCGTGGCAGGCACAGTACTTCAGACAGGTGGACTGGAAAAATCGCAAAACGCATTGGCACGAGGCCGGCAGCCTGGCTTTAAACCCTTCCCAGCGCCCTTTCCAGCCTTTTGGTTGGCAGCATCCCAGCCCTCCGGTTCTGCAACCCACCGTCGTTTACCGTCCTATGCTCCTTTCTTTTCTTCGCTGTTCCAGCTGTTCCGTGGGCAGGGGCGCCCCGACGCTTTGTTGTGCTGCACGCGAATTCGCCAGCATCCAAACGCATTTGGATTTAACTCAGTTAATCATTTTAAATCTTAAAGCCTTAGATTCAAACATGCCCATCATGTGGCTAGGGGGGCTCCCCCTGCTGCCGACCCCTCTATATATATACATATATATATA
>Ga0126342_10013865_pt1 | contig 14251 bp, 9 predicted proteins | sample Cyp1metagenome_FD_92528 | JGI IMG/M metagenome (GOLD analysis project Ga0126342, IMG submission 92528) | Coral microbial communities from Lord Howe Island, Old Settlement Bay, Australia - Cyphastrea 1 metagenome | ecosystem: Host-associated > Invertebrates > Cnidaria > Coral ...
ACCGGGATTTGCAGCAAACCCAGGGTTTTGGAAACAAACCTAGTGTTTTGGATCCGTTTGGTGTGAAACCCAAGGTTTTTTGGCAAACCCGAGAAAAAACAAAGGTTTCGAAGTGCAAGGTATGTATATATATATATATATACGTATATATACGTATATATATATATACGTATATATATAATACAATTATATTCGAGATTATCGTAATCATATTAATATCACAATCCACTTTGGGATTCCTTATTCCCCAACCAGTACCCTTGGAATACCAGGTCGAGTTGGTTCGGTGACAAGCTCAGACCGTGGGTTTTCAACACCACATCTATGTCAGTTTCGTTTACCAGAGGGTTTTCGGGTTTTTAAACCAAAGTTGGGGATATTCATGGGATTTTTTCTGGATTGTATAATCATCTGGGGATGTAGTTGAAAACTGACACTTGATTGGTTCACAAAGGGTCTCAATTGACCTGGCTTATTGGAGATGACTATGACCCACTAGTAGAACCCCTATCAACCAACCAGTGTTGAGGGTTGACACGGGGTTTTGAACACTGCTCATTTGATCAGCCTTGACTTGGAGAGTTTACCAGCGAAACCTGGGAAAATGGACATGAGAAAATGGATTTTTCTTACCAGTAAGAATGGGGAATTCTTCCGTAGATGGCAGTGTTAATGGAAATTATCTATAAATTCCTATAACTGGTGATTATATTTTAATCAACCGACCAACACAGAACTGGCCTTGAATGGATTTTTATGGACATCTTCTGGGATAGCTTGATATAATCAAACATGTTACAATTCCTTTTTTTTGGTACCCTCTGGTGATCAAACCTGGACTGCTGGAAAATTTTCACCATTTGCTGCTGATGATTTTTCCCATTAGGGGATTTTCCAGCCATGTTTGATGACAGCGTTATTGCCGCTATATCCCATTGATGATTATATTATATCACTATTATTGTTGGTTGCATGTGCCATTGCGCAATTGCCCTCAATCAAACATGGCCTGCTGGAAAATCCACAATTTACCCTCTGGTAAACTAACATAGCTATTGAAAATGGCCATTTATAGTGAGTTTTCCCATTAAAAATGGTGATTTTCCATAGTTATGTAAACGTTTACCAGGCCGGGTACTTCCATGGATTTTCCATGTGATTTTCCCAGCCATCAATGGTCATTTTGACAGGTGATTGTCCAGCCATCTTTGACACCCGAGGGATCTGTGGGATCAGAAACGATCTATTCATCCATGGTTTGATGAATAGATCTATCAGGTGGTTGATAAAGTCGTATAGATCCCATTATAACCTCATAGGAATACTCATAATCTGTATATATCTGTATAGGATAGTTGTTCACTATAGGTTTGGCAGCCATGAACATCCTTTCACTATATGATATACTTTTTCCTATGAATATATATATATATAGTTGGCTTACAAATCCCATTAACATCCATTAACTATAGGAAATTTCTAGATATATCTACCATAAACCTCAGTTTTTCCTAGGAACCTTCGAGTTTTCCGGCCACCCAGATTTTGGCCCCTTTCGCCTTCGAAGTCTTGGCACATCGAGAGTACTCGGAAAGCATCTATCGAACTTCGGGGATGTGATGACCCCTGGTTGGTGGTGACTGGAACCATGGAATTTTATGTTCCACCATATATCATATATCCCACAGGTGCTGGTATATTAATGCTAACATGACTGGGGGTATATTGATGGGATCCATGGAGCACCATATATAGCAGCACCATGGATCCTATGGGTATGGAATAATAGTCCCAAGTGACTCATATTTTCAGAGGGGTAGACTCAGATGCAACCCATGGTGCTGGAATATTTACATATATTTACCTACAAAACTGAGTAAGTGATTGATGTTTATGAGGGTTTTTATGTAGGTAAAATCTTCCAGCACCGGTTGCATATGGCTAATGGGTGAATTGGATTTCATGGGATGAAGAAATGGATATTGCTGGGGATGTATATATATATATAACATTATATAAGAAATATCCAACAATAGTGGTGACATATAGTGGGAGAAAAACGGGTATACTTAAATGTACAGGTATTTTTATGTATGATGTTTTCAATGTTTATTTCAAGGCTTATTTTAATGTGTATGTCAAGGCTTATTCTAATGCTTATTTCAAGGCTTAATTCATTGTTTATTTCAAGGCTTGATTTGATGTTTATTGCAAGGCTTAGTTCAATGTGTTTTCAAAGCTTTGTTCGCTGTTTATTTCAAGGCCAAGTTCAACGTTTATTGCAAGGCTTAGTTCAGCTTGGTGAACTGACGTTTTCTGCTCAGATGTATGGCTATATGGGGTCACATTCCCTGGTTTAAGGGGGAACCATCTATCAACTGAGAAGAAGCAAGAGGTCATACGGTCATACTACCTTTGGCTACCTGGTCAAGTGAAGGTTTGAGTTGTGTTCTTGTTTGAGACTAGAATTTCGTATCGGTATTTGTATTTATAGTATAGTATTAATAATAGTATTAGTATATTATATATATATATATATTATTATCATTATTATGGTTATTATCATTGTTGTTATTATTATTGTTGTTCTTATTTGCAGCCGTCTAGGATCATTCTAGTAGTAGTCTAGTATCATCATCGGTAATCCTTGTAACTTTGTGATTGATGCCACAGCTGGGCAGTCGCAAAGAGTCCCACAGCGACCAATTCCCAGAATTGGCCGGATGTTTACAAACAACATCCATGTTTTCTCAAAGGTAAAACGCTGGTTTCAACGGTTTCAAGCCTAAACTTAGTAACTTGGCCTGAAATTCATCCATTCGATTGCTTATCCCGGGCAAAAACCCGCGGGATGAAAAAATAGTCTTCCCAATGGTCTTGGAACCTGGATGGTCTGAAAATTGGGCAGCCCTTTCATCATTTGGGGATCATTGAAAATGGAAATGAACATCATTTGGCCCATGATCAATCCCATTCAATCCCCCATTTTCAGACAGACCCGTTTTCCGAGCCCCTTCCGAGCCCCATGAGCCCCATGAGCCATGTGACATTTCAGAATGGAGGGTACCCTTCGGTACATTAGTCAAACCTGGTTTGCTGGAAACGCTCCCATTTAGTTTGATGATGGTCCTATTTAAACAATTTAAACCGTTTGTAGGAGATTCCCCTTCTAGCCATGTTTGATTACCGGAGGGTATTCTGAATCCACAGGTCGCACCTCTTGTTTTGGCTGCTAAGCTCACTGCTTTGCATCGGCGCGGTGCTGGTCATCAAGCACTGCTGGCTGGAATTTGTTGGAAAAACTGCTGGAAATCTATGGAAATCTGAGGCGTTCACCATCAAATTCCTCAACCATAATGGTGGAATGACCATGGAAAACAGCCAGTAATATACAAGAAAACTGTAGGGATGTTTATGGGTTTTGATAGGGATTTGGGAGAACTAACCGTTTCCAGAATCATTTGGGCGTGTCTGAAAATGATAAACAAGTGGATTTAGGGGTCCCCTATTTTCAGAAGCCCATGATGGACCCCTGTTGGTTGATCCTGATGAATGGTATCCACTTCAGCCGTAAAATGGGCTGAGACCGCGGACACTAATAGCAAGATGTTACAATTTATTTGGAAACGAGGCATTCCAGTGGAAGATACTGGCGATCTAAGCTGTCCTTGGAGCGGTCGAAGTTGATGATTTCATGATGTAATCTGAATCCAGGTCGCAGAAGACATGGTAAATTCACATGCAAGTTCTGCGTTTTTTTTGTTTTTCAGGGTTCCAAGTGTGCAAACAAAAACTCAAGGTTATTCAGACTATTCTTATGAGAATCTTACCAGCAAACTCTGTGGGTCGTTGAATATTTATTTTTGTCATTTGGTTGTGCATTTGTTTGTCATTTCTGTTTTGCGCTGTCATTTTTTTGTCGTTTTCTCATCCGGCGCGGGTGGCTGGACCCGGAGCCGACCTGGAAAGTCGAAAAACGTCATTTTGCCAGCACATGAGTCATTTTTTTGCATTTTTTGTGCATTGTTTTTGGATGTTTTTTGCATTTTTTGGCATTTCCCAGATGGGGAGACATTTATTCGGCATTATTTTTGCATTCCCAAACCAAAGTGACAAAGAAATGACAATAAAATACAATAAAAGACAACACAAATCCAAAATGATAACCTGAATGACAAAATAGTTATTTTTGATTTTCCAATGTTTGCAGGCCCAAGAAGTTCCTAAGACTATTCATTATGGGTTTGGATTTATGCACTGGATGGCGGTGGTAAATCAATCGGACACCATAACTTGCCTCTCCGAGTTTGGATTTTAGATTATCCAAGGGTCCAAGGGTAAGACTCCGGGGAAGAGGAAAGATGATGGGTTTGAGCTGTCCAATTAATATGTCGCCGCAACATAATTCTTTGTCTTCAAGAAGCGACAATGGATGTTTGTCTCTCTTGGGTGCATCCCAGATCTTGAAAGCTTCGTCTCTGAGGGAGACCAGGGCCTGTTGAACACGCGGGAAGTTCCAGAAATCCATGGTGAGGTTGGAAAACCATCAAGTGCTTGGTGGTTCTCAAGATTCTGATGTTTCAACCTGTTGAAAAAAAACACCGCACGGACATCTTTACATCTCACATTTTGATGAGGAATAGAGTAATTGCCTCCAATTCCATTGGATTAGAACATCATTTCCATATTTCCCCGTTCAAAATGGCCATAAATGGGGGCATGCCAAATATGTTCAGACCCATGGCTGTTGAATGCTGTTGAGCTTGCAAGTGCCATGGCTGCCTTGGTTTAACCCCAAGGGATCATCACTGTGCCAGGCATTGCCTGACCTTCGAATTGAAGGGCGAGCCATTGGAGGACCTGGGGCGATACATGGGGTCAAAATATGGCAAAATTAAAAATCATTGCAGTTTTTGAAGAGAATATGAAGATTGACCATGGCAAAAAACGTGGGTTTTCCTCGGAAAAAAATCAGTGACCCGTTTGTCTTCAGTCGACCGGTCGACCTCCAGACCGGTGGTTCACCTTGGTTGGAAGCGAGGACGTGGTGTTGAAACGCGGAGACCTCCGGATGAAGAGGCGACCGAAGATGAACCTCTGAGCTGGAATCAGTCACAGTGCCACTTGGAGAATCATCGGATTAGTTTGGTTTTTTTTCCATGAATTTTCCAGCATGCCATGTTTGAAAGTTTGATTTTTTCCAGCATGCCATGCTTTGCCCCCTCTAAGTCCCTTGGAGGCCTTCGCTGTTGACACCTAACACCGAGAAGCGAATGTCTGGGCCCTGGCAAGTCATGAGAAGATAGGATATGGATGGATATGGGCCATATGGGTATGGTCAAAAACCATGAAGAGCCTATGTTGCACTGGTGACCCTGGTGAACACCATCAAATGGCTACCTTAAATGGATGCACATGGATTTGTCCCATGGTCGAAAGTTGGATTACAGTATGTATCCATACAATGGTCATACTACGATTTGTAAGAAATGGTAATGGCCAGTGTATCAGGATTTGCATCGATTCGCAGCATGGAATTATACGTGTATCTATATATATAATTATATATATATATTATTTTATTATATTTTAATTATATAATGATTATAATGGTAGGATGATTATAATCCATTAATCCCATATTTGTAGCATGGCACATATGGGTAGCGTTTTTTTTTTAAACGTGAAATGTGTGAGTCGCATAGGTGAACCATGGCTCCATCAGGCCCAGAAGTGCTCGGTACACGGCATCAACGCAGGCGCATCTTTGCGCAGTGTTCGTTGTTGGTTTCAGCAGATGACTTCACCGCAGGTCTCCCATTTCCCTTCATAAATATGAAAGTGTTTCAGGTGAAAGCACCGACCACACCTCGGAATTGGACCAATTTTGGGAGCCGCTAAGGCAAAGTCACAAGGTGCGAGTATTCACAATGATTCATGCCCTGAAAGGTGGGTTCCAGACCAACCGATCAATTTTGTGGGTACTTTGGGCCTCAATCTCTGCCCTATTCCTCTACCAAGAACTTTTTCCTTGGCTAGGAGATCTCGTGGAAGAAAGAGGCGGCGTCCATGAGCGTTTAGCAGCGGGCGACTTCGTTGATCTGGTAGATGCTGGTGGAAATGGCAAACTGGATGATGACCTCATAGACGTCCCAGTGCACATTTGGAGAAGTGCAGAATGCGCTTACTTATAAATGAAGATATGAAGATCGTGGCCGTTGACAAAATGTAATGCAAGCCATTTCTTCAATTATTAATATTACTATTACTATTATTACTATTAATTTTTGTTTTCTTTACGGTTACTATTACTAGTACTAGTACATACTAGTACTATTACTATTACCCTCTGGTAATTTAACATAGCTATGGAAAATCCACCCATTTTTAATGGGAAAATCCACTATTTCTATGGCCATTTTCAATAGCTATGTTAGTCATTACCAGAGGGTACACCGCTATTGCTACTGCTACAGAAAAGCGGTATTTCCCCAGCAGCGGTGACCTGTGGTCACCAAAGAACGGAAAAGTACGTACGTACTTCAAGATGGGATGGCTGATGATAGTGATAAAGAAATATCATGAGACAATATGACATATATAACTACGTATAGAATATATATATATATATATAAAAGTTTATTTGTATATATATATGTAGATTATAATATATCAATATGACTATATTATAACTAGTATTACTTTTTAATTTAAAGATGAGGCAGGAGAAACAAGCACCTTCAATGCTTCCTGGGTGTTTTCCCCATACCTGCAGCTGGTCTGAAGTCATCAACTAGCTTCGCAGCCTTTGAGGCGTAAAGAAATCGCGGATTCACCCCCCAATTTATTCCGATTCAATGCATGTTTTTTTTGAATACATGAATAAATGATGGTTGCCCAGTTCTTGTTTATGGTACCAACACGGTGATACTTAAATGGACTTAAGATGACTCAAGTATCTTCTCCACTCCGCTAGCCTAGACCATGAGTTCTTTTTGGAATGCTTTGGCATCCCCTTTCTGGGGCAAAAACAACATAAATCACATGGTATTGTCCAAGTTCTTGGACCCAAACTTGCAGATACAAACGCAGCACATTGTGGCTATAGGTCATGATTGACTTCCCAGAGGGTTTCGGATCCTGAATCAGAAATCAGCCTATTGTGGATCCTTAAAGGTCCCCATGGACCAATACCCATGAATCCCATGAGCTTACTGCCTTTGGTTTGTCCGGAGCGGTGGGTCTGCACAAATCTTTTGCAAACGTAGACACCAAGAAGATTTGTTCACAAAAACGCATTATGATAAGATCTACACACGATAGAATATAGTATAGTATCGTATATACTATACTATAGTATAGTACAGTAACATACAGTATAGTGCAGTATAGGACGAGGACAGTATATTACAGTATAGTAGAATGTAGTATAATGTAGTATAATTTAGTATAATGCAGTATAATGTAGTATAATGTAGTATAATGTATAGTATAATGATAAGTATAATGTATAGTATAATGATTAGTATAATGTATAGTATAATGATTAGTATAATGTATAGTATTATGTAGTATCATGTATAGTATAATGATTAGTATCATGTATAGTATAATGATTAGTATAATGTATAGTATAATGTAGTATAATCATGTAGTATAATATGATATGATATCATAACTTCTAACATGGACGGAATTCAGGGCTCAAGGCGCTTCCGCCTGTGATTCGACGCTGCCCCTTTTTCGGTGGCTCCGCAGGGCAGGCGCCGATGCATCCGTTGCGCAGTTCAGTGACCCCATGGGCAATAATTCGTTGATGGTTGATAAGCTTTGGTCACCGAACTGGGGTTGAATCTCCATGAAAAGCAGAGATCATTCCCAAAAAAAATAGCATTTGATGGTGAAATTAAGCATGAAATTGCATTTGTATAGAGATTCAACGGCTTTGTAATGGAACAATTGTATATATCATGTACATGTTCAGGGTTGCTGCACCCCATGATAGGTAATCGATAGCCACAACAAGGGGGCAAATTGTCATTGTACCTCTTTATCCAGGTTCCCCCCAGATGTATCTGGGGTGGCCAGGGAGCAATCCTGAAACTATTTGCTTTTCTACCTCTCTATTCTGGTTGGGACCCGCCATGTCAATGGGAATTTCAGGATCCTAAAATGGAGGTACCTACCATATATAAGGCCTATATAAGGCCATGTAAGGGGATATCCCCCCAAAATATGGCCTTATATGGTACAGTACCTCCATTTTAGGATCCTGGAATTCCCATTGACCATGTTAATGGACCACATCACCACAATTGTCAGATGCGCGGACGGCAGGCATGGGTGAAAGAAGACATACCATTTTGTTAGTGCAGCAGGGCGCCCGGTGGCATGGTGGTGATGCGTCAACGTTGATGGTTACATCTGTGCTCTCTCTCTCTCTCTCTTTCTCTGAATATAGATGATATACATGTGCTTGTGTATATGCAATCATAGTCATTTGAACAAGAAAACACATTATAGATACCAATGAAATACACACATTGAATTGGGGATTGCAGAAGATTGTCTATACAATATCTATATAGTATATATATATATATTATCATACATGTTACATGTGAGTTTGTAAAGATGTGTGTATATAGTAGAATAGTAGATACACTATTAAATAATTTTTATGTATATATGCGGATGATCAATAGGCATGGACTGCCTAGTATAAGCTCGTTGTCCCCGAGACATTCCTGGGCTGCGAGGTTTGATGATTCAAAAGACGCAAAGACCTATATGGATTATCCTGGAGTTCGAGAGGACCTCCACAAGCTGTGAGTTTTCTCGGAGGGACTGGCTGACCGGGCTTATCAAGCCAGTAAGTCACCGGAATGACTATCAGCGAGAACTGCTATGGGTATCTATATTCTCTCTTAAATGAGTATCCAAGGAGCTAGGAATTCCGAAACCACATGATCAATCCGTTGAGTCAATGGATCGTTGTTGGTGAAGCACTTTGGGCCTTCCTAAAAACCCCTGAGTTACCATCACGTCTGTTATGGGTTTGCTCGGAATGGTTTGCTCGGAATTCGGGCACTTCAGTGCATTCCACTGGCTAAGCATCATGTTCCATGTTTGTTTGCAGACGAAGTCAGATAATAATTCTATTCAATTCTCCCACAACATCCGCATTTGATTGTCCCCTGAATAAACGATTTCTGGCGCACAGGCCATGGATGGTGTTTGCCAACTCTATGAGCAAAGCCTCAAGGCCGAGATGGGGTAGATATCTACCATTGCTGCCATTGGAATTTAGCTACATGAATGGATGGCGCTGAACTTAAATGTAAGTTCTTATACATATGTATGGCTATATATATAATATATATACATATGGATATATATATATAGATATTAGTTAATAGTTGAATACATATATATATACATATTTATTTGTTGGTTCGTTTAATTATTTATTATGCATATGCATATATATATACATATATATATATAGAAATATAGAATCGACTAAACATAGGGAGAGGGAATCCATGCATATCTTGTATGGCAACCGTTTGAAGTATTGGGTTTGTGGTTTCCAACAGTTTTTCATACCACGGAAAGGAAAGAAAGGAAAGGCACCAGGACTAGAAAAGCTTGTCAGCCCCAAGTCACCAAGTCATCCCTCTGGGACTGGCTTTTGATTTGGGTGCATCAATAGGGGAGCGCAAGATCCTTTACTCTCCCGAAAACGAACATTTCACAAAAAATATATATAAGAAACAATGGGTTCCATCTTAGCGCACCCATGTTAAAATTCGCAGTATAAGTGCCAGGTCGGTGCCATGTTAGTGCTGGTGAATTTGGACATGTTGGTGCCATGTTCGGACACGTTTTGGCTGCTTGTCTAACATAGAACCCCACAAGCTGCCATTGAGTGCTCATCCAAAGTTCCATGTGTTCCATGTTAGCCATGGCGGCTGACACGGGGAATTCGGAAGCATCATGCCCTTTATGGTGATTGATGGATGCAAGATGCTACATAATAGCTCTTTTCTTTTGACTCAATGAGTGATTTTGTCCAAGATGAATTCGAAAGCACAAATTCTGAAGACAATTTTAAACACATACAGTACATGTCAAAAAACACACACAAAACATATCCTCAACACATCTTAAGAACACATCGAAAACATGTTCAAAACGTAAAGAGCAAACAAAAATATATATTCAATATACTATATATATATGGCTTTTCAATTTTTAATATGTTACACAAGTAGCTTTCTCCCATTTTCCCACCATAAATGTGACATTTCTCATTTTCTCGTTGCGGCTACATGCGGCTTGACTGTTCAAATCAGCAGATGGGTAATTGTCAAAATATACATTCCCTGGTAATATGCATCGCTTGCTGGAAAATCCCCAATTTATAGAAGACTTTCCCGTTAAAACGAGTTAACGCCTCCATTTAGTTCTGGGTTTCCCAGCAGCGTGCCATATTTAAACCCAGCCCTTCCTGGGAGACGTCCGTCATGGTTTCAACAGGCAATGAATCCGGGCCTACGGAGCACCACCTACGATGTGAACGACCTGTTCAGCCTCTGGGATGATTGGAGATGAGATTGGGGTCCGGTATTATCATTGGGATATCTTGTGTGCTTATATCATTGCTTGCTAGGATTGTATGCGTCTACTATGATTAAGTGCATATAAAAAAAAAAAAACAACAACAACATTTACGTTATATACGGTTATATACCTATATACATATATATATATATATATATCACACACATATTTATATACTCATACATTACATATGATATATATATATATATATAGTTATTATATGTCGTGAGTAAACATATATGTATATATATATGTATATTGTGATCTGGATTGTTCTGGGTTGTAAGTTCTTAGGCTTGTAACCGTGATCATAAATCATGTAGGCTGGTGCAAGATCCGTATTCATCGGAAGTGCGTGGGTGAAAGATTTGGCTCTGCAAAACCGCAGGAAATGTCCTTAACATGATGGTCGCAGGAATCGTAAATGGGGAACCGAATCATCATTGAAGATCCAGTAGCCCAGTCATATGTGGGATATACATGGAATTTCAATGAATTACATGGATATATTTTGTACATGGGATATTAACCATTCACTAATTGGGCCCCGATGGTCCCGGACCTTCCTTCATACCCACGTATTCAGTATACGATAGTATACGCACCTTTGCCTCTACACACAGACAGATACATGTGCATGTGCGTGATGCCGTGAACCGTGAACATGTTTATTTGCAATTAAGTCGTGTTTCTCGGGTACCCAGATTCAAATCACAGCGGGTAAAGAGCGATCATTCACGACCCTTTTTGTACCTTACCTTCCTGTTCTCACCGCCTCTTTGTGGGGTTGAACATTCAATGTCTGGCATACGGATTGAACTTGGCTAGTGCTTCTCATTCGGATGGTACATATTTGGAACAGAGATCATATTCTGTTATTTGCTTGGTTTCATTCCGGTTCCCCGGAAAATCTCCCAGTGTCATTGGTTCTGGGCACACCTTGGTTGTGTAGGTTAATGGGTGATTCGTTGCAATAAGGTATTTAAAGGTATATTAACATTAAAACATTGACTATCCTCCTAAAACAAAAAGAAAGCGTTTTCCCCATTATCCTTGGGTGAACCTGAAAATATAGATTCGCCATGGATATCCAAGAGCATCAAGCGTATCAATTAAAGAAAACACCGGCAAGAGACCCCAAACAAGGGGGGGTAGGAAGTCAATGTACCAGATACAAGCAACAGTAGCCAGGAACAGTAACAGATCAGGTTAGACATTCTCGGAACTGCAGTAGCAGGAATTTGCTTTGGCGCAAGAAGCAACGCCATGTCTACTCATCAGGACCTCATACCAGAACCGCATACCAGGACATCTAAGAGACTTTCAAAAGATCGTCAAAGAAGGACCTTCTATATAGAGGATCTCACAAGATCCTCAGACAAGAACTTCCTATCAACATCCCAGAAGAACTTTCATACAAGCACCAGCGCAGGGCATCTTCAAAATCTTAATGCAAGGACCTCTTGAGGATGATTTCAGCAGGATCTCCACAAGATCTTCTCACAAGGACCTGTACGAGATCATGCAAGGACTTCTTAGAGGATGTCAGCAGGATCTTCGCCAGATCTTCTCTAAGGACCTGTACAAGATCATTCAACCCAAGGACCTCTGACAGAATTTCATCAGGATCTTCACCACAGCTTCTCACAAGGACCTCTACAAGAACCTTGGTGAAGATCTTCGTATATCACGGACCTCCAAGACTGCACCATGAAACTCTCGCAAGATCGTTAGACAAGGACCTTGCAGAGAACTCAAAGTATCTCCTTGCCAGGATCTCAAAGAATCAGCTAAAATGGGCACAGCGTCACAACAAGAGCAATCCGGCACGCCCAAAGTTCTGAGACGGTTGCGCGGGCGATATCAAAAAATGAGCACCGGGTTACAACAAGAGCGATCCGACACGCACAAAGTGTCGAGAGAGTTGCGAGAGGGACATCAAAATTTGCCCCGCACCACAAGGAGAGCGATCTGACACCCATAAAGTCACGAGATGGTTGCGCGAGGGACATCAAAACTTGCACCATGCCACAATGAGAGCGATCTGATGAGGGTTGCGCGAGCACATGTTGGATTTTCACAAAACATTGTGCGGACCACGGAAAACGAACATTGAAAATATAAAAACAATGGTTTTATCGCGTGTAGAAAACATGTCGCTTGCCACGAAAAATGTGCCCGAGGCATCTGAAGTGTTGCACCTGCGACACGGAATCATCATCATGTCCAAAATCGAAAATGACGACAGTTTCACAAGACGAGACTTTCGACCCTTTCAAAACGTCGTCCAAGTTCACCCAATACTGCGCCTGCCATGCAAAATGACCTCTAAAAACATATCTCATTTTGACCGACGCCTGCCAACGTCTGAGCAACGTCAAGAAAGTGCCGCGCCTGCCACGCGCATGAAAACGTGCTCGACGTCCTGTCACGCACAACGACGTTTTATTCCGCAAAGGGCCAAAATTGCCACGCTTGCCACAAAAACGAGCACGGCACGCTAGTAAAATGACACCTTCTGAAAAGCCACGACCGCGGCGCTCATCTTGTGCGAGCCTGCGCAGTCGAAATGCACATGGACATCTCAAGGGAATTTGCACGAGAATCTACAATGAAAGAGCCGGGAACCAGAGAGCGTACCCTGATCTAACCCTGGTCCTTTGACTCCCACCGTAAGAATCCCTCAGCCAGTGCGGACACAACGTTTGGGGAAAAATGTTCTTCCATGTCGAGAAATGTGGTGAGCCCAATTTCAAAAACCATCCCTATATAATAACCATTCTTATTGGTGGTATGTTCACCATCCCATTCAGCATTATGAACCAACATCAACTGGTATTTTCATCATTATTATTGACCTGTCTTAACCAATACCAACCATTATTAATCACTGGCCAGTTCTATTCGCCATGCTTTCGCATGGTTTAGGGTATCTACGCTTTGCCATGGTCCCCGCAGCGGAGGCTTCGTGGATGCTGTGAAGGACCTGAGTTGCTTGGTGTTCAACCCCAGATCGCTGCTTGGCGACCGTGATCCGGAAACTGGGGATGCTCGGAGACATAGAAAATAGTACACGGTAAATGGTGATATCATATGGGAAACTGGTACATATATTCAAGAAGAATTTGGGTAAATGTGTTTTCGGAATAATGTCTGAATGGATGTAAATGTTGATATCATATGGGATATAATGGGGAAATCATGGGTAGATAACGGGGTTTTGTCAGTAAATAATGGGATATATATATTATATATATAATATATATTTGTATATATAGTGATATAATGGGGAAATACTGGGGATCTTACCTTCAGGTCATCTAACATGCTGCGACATGTGAAATATGTGAACCACCATTCGAACAATAGGTAAATCATGGAACTAAATGGGCCATGATTTCCATATCCATGTTATTTTTTTGAAGCGTAATGTCCAGTGGTTCGCTTGTTTCTTTTTTCAGTTTTATTTAATTACTGTTTATAGTCATAATATATAATGTGTGATACAGATTAGTGTGGGGATACAGAATTGTGTCCACAGACTCCAAAATTATTTTGTATCTTTGGAAATGATCGAGGGGTACAGTTTTGTGTCCACAGGATTTTGGTGTAAGTTTTTTTTTCA
>Ga0126342_10013866_pt1 | contig 14250 bp, 14 predicted proteins | sample Cyp1metagenome_FD_92528 | JGI IMG/M metagenome (GOLD analysis project Ga0126342, IMG submission 92528) | Coral microbial communities from Lord Howe Island, Old Settlement Bay, Australia - Cyphastrea 1 metagenome | ecosystem: Host-associated > Invertebrates > Cnidaria > Coral ...
TCGCCTCAGGATGTTTGTTTGTTCATTGATGAATTTGTGCTGAAGACGCCGAAGACGCCGCAGACGCCGAAGACGCCGCAGGGTTCCGAACAGGAGTTTATAGAAACTAACTCCAGATTTCATTGTGTTGTTTTACTCCGACCGTGTCCGACCAACCCCAAAATTGTCATTTTGATTCATCTTGAGCCATGTTTAGTTTACCTCCCTCGACCCTACAGCACAACACCTTCAACATATGAAACAAATTGACCTGTCGAGTCATTCTTATAGTCACATAGTCATTCTTATAGATTTCGCCCTTCTCCACACAAAACACTATGTTCAACATATGAACGAACTTGGCATTTTGAGTCATGTTTGAAATGTCTTTTCCTTCCCCTACAACAAGACAATACGTTGAACAGATGAAAAAAAATGATCTTGAGTCGTGATTGAAATTTGCAACTCGTCGACCCCACAATGCAATACGTTCAATGTATGAAGAAAGTTCACAGGACAACAGATTTAGACGTGTTGGAGTGACACATCGACTTGGAAAGGGTTTCATGATGTGCATGTGTTTCAGAATGTGTTATGCATTCGTGCAGGGCTTGTCTCAGTTGAGGGATGTCGCTGATGTGATTGTGGCAGGATGGGCGCAGCAAAAATCGCTTTTCTAGGCCAAAGGAGCCCATCGCATCTCCGCCGCCAGTGAAAAGTGACAAGGTGATGAGGGCCGACGGAGCTTGGTTTTACCTGACCTCTGAGCCGCCGGAGGCTGGGACTTGGATAGCTTCAAATAGAAATGGGTTATGTGCTGTGATGCCTGTGTTGTACATGTTAATGTCAGGTGGCGGGCTGCGGCAAGGCGGTCAGTATATATATATATATAAATACACATAATATGTATATAATTATATGTATATATATATAGACACATAAAATGTATCTATATATATGTATATATGCATATTATTATGTATGTATATAATCACCGTGGCAATTTACACTCTAGAACTGGTGAACCTGTGCATAGTTTAAACGATTTTTTAAATGTATTGGAATTTTAGAATTGATGTCAGGCTAGTCATTTTATTGTTGGGGGGTTGGTCTGAGCATTTTATTGGCAAGGTAAATCCTGATGATTTTTAACATGTTAAAGTTCCATTCTCATTTTATTGCGAAAAAAGTCTGTTTGGAGCATTTTATTGCAGAATGGAACCAATGCTTTTCCAGGATCTTTTTATATCGATTTTATTGGGCATGTCATTTTAGATCAGCGAATTTTAAGGAATTTGAAGGAATTCCCAGGAATTTTAAGGAATATTAAGGAATTTTAAAGGAATTATAAGGAATATTGAGGAATTTTAAAGGAATTATAAGGAAATTTAAGGAATTGGAATCTTAGAGGAATTTAAAGGAATTTGACGGACTTTGAAGGAATTTTGAGGATTTTAAGGATCTTTAATGTTTTAAAAATTTAAAGGATATTTAAGGAATCTAAAGGAGTTTTTTGGAATTTAAAGGAATTAAAAGGGTTTTTAAGGAATTTTAAGGAATTGCCACGAAAGAATGCCACCGTATTTTGTTGCTATAAAATGCAATAAAAAAAACAAACACTTAATATTTGGTCACCTTCACTCTAAAATTTAAAATACCCCTATCTAAAAAGAATTTCCCGACCCCTTTTTAAAGAGGCGTTTCTGAGGGTCTTCGAAATTGGATGAAGTTGGATGCAAATCCGGGCATGAATTTGCTGGCAAGGCATTTTATTGCAGAACCCGTTTTCATTGTTTTTGTGCATTTTAAAGCCTGAGGCCCTATGCACAAAAGTTAGACCGCTCTAAAACTCCTGCACAGCTTCACATAATGAAATGGAACCCCGATTGTATATATATATGTACACATGTAACACTACTTTTTTCAAGGGTTTCTAAATTTGGCCATCAGACAAACAAACTCATGCCGCGCTGTGCGAACTTTCGAGCTTCAAGTGCCTTGCCGCCTTGCGGCCCAGGTTCCTGTCGACAGAAGTTTGAAGACTCCAAATCTCTTACCAGGATTTTGACGAGGATTGGCTGCAAATGGAGCTGAAGAGTTAAAATACATACATATATATATATATATACATACACATAATCATATATATCTATATACATGTACATATTACATTATATAGATGGTTTGGATAAAGATTAATTGTATGACATTGTTCCACAAGTCCTTCAAGGCCCAATTCGCGGTTGCTCCAAGGAACGTCTCAGAGCGGGGAGTCCAGGAGTTGCGGAAGAAGCAGAAGGAGCCTCCGGTTTCGGCAAGGTCACCCAGTTGAGCAGTGTTCAATGGCGACAATACATGGTGTTTGATGGTGTTTAATGGGGGGTCCATAAAAATGGGCAATTCCCCAATAGCTGGATGGTTTATTTCATGGAAATCCTATTGAAATGGATGATTTAGGGGTACTACCCTCTGGTAAACGTTTACATAACTGTGGAAATATCCACCATTTTGACGGGTAAATCAACTATTTCTATGGCAATTTTCAATAGCTATGTTAGTTTACCAGAGGGTAATGGTGTTTAATGGTGATATCATGGGATTTCATGGGATTCAATATTTAGTGTTCGTTGATGATTCAAACCCCCCGGTTCGTTGATGATTCGTTCGGGGATTATACTAACCAATGATAGGGATGATCACAATCCATGAAGGGAATCCCGTTCTCAATCACCTGGTATAAAGGGACGATTCGAATCCCATTTCTGATGATATTGGGGGTTTGGTTTGTGGCGGTGCACATAAAGAGGAGAGTTCTTTGTTTTCTGTGACTGTGGAGGACTTAGCTACCAGCTTCGTTTGCATTTTTATGTTGATAGGCCCACATGTCAAAGCCAATCACTTTTTCGTTTCCGACAGTTCTGAGCCGGCAGGAAGATATCATTGTTTGTCCTCAACTCCTGAGCACATCCTCCAATCCTGACTATGTACAGAAGTACCTCTCCCTGGGAGCATCTAGCTTGGAGAAGCATGTGATCTTGACCATCAGCCACTTGGCTCGCTCAAAAAGTTGAAGCTCCAACTTTGTTGGGTTTTCTGAATCATCAAAGGCCAGCTTTAAAACAATCACCTCCTTAAAAAGATGCAGAAAAGGTAAAAACTGACCACAATTTTCGCAGCATTTCTTCCCCATCTTTTTGGGGACACTGAGGCAACGTCACGGAGTGCCTTGATCTGTCAGCTGTCAGCCAATATCCAGATGAACAGGAATCTTGGTGACTGACTGAATTGGGCAGTCAGTTTAAATAGAGGGATGAAACCCACTGAAAAATAGCAATTTCTGTTGGGATGTGTTGGGAAAATGAGGTTTTCATCCATTGGAGCTGAGGATTCCCTATTTTCAGACTAACAAAAGTGTGAGGATTTCCCCTTTTAAACCGCTGGAAGGTTTGTAATGGAAAATTCATCCTGGGTGTACCCCGATGACGTGGATCAAGTGGGGTTGCCTGTTGGGATACCACGGTATGATGGGCATTTTTATCTACGACTCTGCTATGAGTTATGGTTGCTTTCCAGAATTTATTGAATGATGTCTGGTTGTTTTCTGCGAAATGTGTGTTATCCTGTAACGTAAAATTCTTAGACGAGGACGTCCCTCTGCAAGTCTTCGACCATGATCCGTGCAGCTCCGGAATGCGGGTGAACCTTTTACTTTGTTGCGGTGAGACCTAGGGGTTTCTGAAAATGGTACCCCTACAAGGTGGTGCCCCACAGTTAGCTAAGTTGGTTTATAACTCTCATAACTATGGTTTATGGCAGATATAACTATAGTTAATGGGTTTATAAACCAACTTATAACTGGGGGGCACCATCCTGTAGTTATCATCAAATTTCAATAGGATTTCCATGAAATAAACCATCCAGCTATTGGGGGAATCACCCACGACTTTTCGATTGTTTATCATCCCAGAGTGGGACTTCCCAGGACCAAATTTATTGGATACCCTCTGGTAAACGTTTACAAAAAACTATGGAAAGATCCACCATTTTCAATTGGAAAATCCACTATAAATTAATGGTCATTTTCAATAGCTATGTTAAATTACCAGAGGGTATGCTGCAATGGATGTTTATGGTTTCAGGGTTTGTCACCGTTGTTCATTGTCTCTTGATGGTCAAGAAAAGGTGAGTTCCCCATGAATATTGATAGTGGATCCTCATTGAGAGTATATCACCATTATAAATATGTTATACATATGTGTTGCATCACCATACATATGTGTTACATCACCATTCATTGAGAGTAGTTCTATCCCCATTCGTTGATACAATATATCCTCAGGATAAATATGTTATGTACATATATCATATATGATGTATGAATATGTATGACATATGAAATATGACATATGATGTATGATATATGACGTATGTATTGTATCCCCATTCATTGAACCTCCATTGATGTAACTTTTTGCCTTGTTTCGTCACCCAGGAAGTGCTTCTGCCTTTCCTGTCAGTCTTGAGGGTCCAGGACGTCTCCTTCGAAGCGGGTCAAGCTACACGTGTGCGATGTCAATTCCAGGGTGTCTCAGATCGGATTTGGGCTGATGCAGATATTTTTTTTGGGGACGTTGGTGAGTTGAACTTCGATGGGTTGAAATGGTTGAAGATGTTGAAATCAAGTGGGTTTCACCTTCCCAAACAACATGGATATACATGGATCAAAATAGACGTTTGAAGCATTCTAAGTAGCCATGAAGATTGGAGCTACCCTGAGGCTCCATGCTGAGCCCACGCTTGAGATCCGCCTGTTTGTCGGATTTGACCATGGCTTCCTATGAGCTCGTCCAAGGCGACACGAAACCTGCAGATGAATCGAATGATGGGAGGGCAATGGAGGGCATCAGCATTTTTTAAAACTAACATTTTGTGATGATGGTGATGATGATGATGATGATGGTGATGATGATGATGATGAGGATGATGAGGATGATGATGATGATGATGATGATGGTGATGGTGATGGTGATGGTGATGATGATGATGATGGTGATGGTGATGACGATGATGATGGTGTTGTTGTTGATGATGATGGTGATGATGATGATGATGATGATGGTGATGACGATGATGATGGTGTTGTTGTTGATGATGATGATGATGATGATGATGGTGTTGTTGATGATGATGATGGTGATGGTGATGGGGATGTGATGAAGTGATGCATCCATGGACCTCAGTGTTACTGCAAGAAAGGGGGCCTTTCTCGCAAGGTCTGGATGATTTGCCGATCCCAAGCCCGATCTCTGTTAGCTTGGGTGAATCTAAAACCGATCGACTCTTGGAAGCCGACTCTGGCTGGTTTAAGGCATTTTTGGTCGCAGATTGTCACAAGTGCGGGGGGTTACTTTCGATTTTTTCAAAAATCGACCTATTCATCTGGGGTTGACGTGATGGACTGGGGTTGTTTGCTGAATCATCCCGTTTCAAGAAATTGCCAGCCAATCTACTTCCAAGGACCAAACTTGCGCGATCATACCCAGCCCCTTGGATCGATCTGTGAGCTTCCCGAATCAACAAGGTAGGCATAGCCTTGTCCTGCTGGTTAGTTGATCAGTAGAGTGGTAGCCCTCTATTGAACAGCCAATAAATCCTAAGGAAACAGCAACTAACCATCAATTTTTGGCCAAAATCGCAACCCCTCAAACATGTTCCGCACCATTTTTTGAAAGCAAGGTACAACACGAAGGTCTTCCAGACACTGGTTCATGCCTTTGAAGCTCTAGATCGACGGGGTGCTTGGATGATTAGCTATTCAGATTACTCATGGGCACAGGACTGGAAGTTCGACGCTGACGCGTTAAATTCTTGTTGCATCACTGGAAAGCAGTGGCAGCCTGACATGGACGTAGAGCAATCAAGCAGTTTTGTTAGTGTTGGAGATGGATACTGTATCAAGATGATAAAGATTGATAAAGCATAAAATTGCCGCCCATATTTTTCAAGAAACAATATCAACAATCATAGAATTCTTTTCTGAATTGTGTGTTCCAAGATGATTTTCAGCCCTTCCCATCCCCCAAGCGATTCATGGCGACGAGGACACACTGGCAAGGACGGGGGGGATGGACATCCCACGGACTCCGTCGTGGGATCCCTTGGGGAATCTTTGGATGGTTTTTGGTACCAAAAAAGGCTGGATTTCTCCCCAATGGATGGCCTTATTCGAACATTTCGAATGTTCGACATGTCCGAATGTTTTTTCCAGTTCATGGTCATTTTTTTGCCCAGTTTTTGGCCAATAACAATGGCTGGTTCCCGCAGTAGCGTTGGCGTGAAGCGAATCCTTCGGAAGCTCACAGGGTGGGGCAGCTCAGGATTCCAATGAATTCGTGACGTGGGTCGCTACACCAAAATATACCACAGTTGTGATGGCCATGAATCAGTACCTACAAATACCATTTTTACATGGATGCACCTCCTTAAATCCCAGGTATTTTGATGTGAACAGAAGGGAAACAAAAGGTTCTGACCCATCCTCAGATATGAAACATGTTTTTTTTCCCTCATTTCCCAGGAAGCACATCTTTCAATGAAATTCTTGAAGTGCACATCTTTCATCATTTTTCAATCATTTTTCAATCGAATCAAAGAACGAGGCACTTTGCCAACAGCCACCTCGACCTGACTCTCCAGAAGTTCTTTGTGCTGACAATGCCTGGCGCGACGGCACCTTTGGGCTGAATTGGAATGACCTCAGTGAATTTTTTGGGAATGACCTCAGAACTTCCCAGATTTATTGCAAAATCATAGAATATCAAATATATATATATATATATGTATATAGTGTAATTATGCTTTGGATACTTTTTTTGATCAGTGGATCTGTCACGTATATAGTTGTTTCAGCTTTGTGAAGAGCAATTCAGTCAGATTTTACTTGTGTGGATTCTTTTATTGTTGGAGCTTTGATCCCCGTACCCTATTCTTGAGCCATAGGGGTTAATATACCCATCACTCGAGCGGAATCCACAAGGATATCTGTTGGGATGACCATACTGCTTGCATCATATCCCAATTTTTGAGTTGCATATACTATATCCACATATATTCCCATATGATCCACATATATTCCCATTAGATCATATATATATACTATATCCACATATACTATATCCCCATTAAATCCACATATATCCCCATATGATCCACATATATTCCCATTAGATCATATATATACTACATCCACATATACTATATCCCCATTAAATCCACATATATCCCCATATGATCCACATATATTCCCATTAGATCATATATATATACTACATCCACATATACTATATCCCCATTAGATCCACATATCATCTCCATATGATCTCCCCAGATCTCCCCCATGGTGAGGACAGCCAGCTGGAACGGGCCTTCCGTTGGACCTCGCGGTATCTGCGAACCACGGAGCCGCAGAGGTTGGAGGAATCGCCATCCGAAGCTTTTCGAAAAAGACATGGCCGAAGGATGGCCATTTCAGGTACCTAAATTGGAGGTACCTACCATATATAAGGCCTATGATTCTATTTTTCAGGCCTATGTAAGTGAATATCACCACAAAATATGGCCTTATATGGTACAGTACCTCCAATTTAGGATCCTGAAATTCCCATTGATTGGATGGGAATGAAGGGAACATCTGCCGGAAAACTACCTAGCTTTGTTGAGCGGATTGAGACATGTGCAGGACATCCCAATGGTCTGTCATTGGATGGCTTTAAGGGAACATCTAGAGGGAAACCAAGGTTTTTAATTACATGTTTGTACCATCAAAGACAAAGGGGTTTCCTGTACTTTTCCCCTTAAACCAATAAACCCCACATAAATCCGCATTTCATCCCATTATAGTTGGTTACATCTTCCATGTTTATCACTATTGGCCCTCACGAACCATGTGTGCTAAACCGTCAACATTTGTGGGGTTTCCCCGAAATTTCCGACAAATCCATTTGCTTGCTTTGGCATGCTGTGTGGATGTTTGTAGCATTTCTCCTCTGGCATCTATGATCTCGTGTTTAAGCACAACTCTACGACAGCTTTGTCCAAATCGCCCGGATTCTTCAGTCGCTTTCATCCCCTTGGCACTGTGAATACAGGTATCATTATGTATCACGGACTAAGTGTGTATATACTGTACATATATATATACTGTATATATATATATATCATAGACAGGACATAGGATATATTGTCATATCTAATCATATCATATTTTATATCATAACATACCATCACATATCATCACATGTCATCATATCACCGTATTAGCACCTTATATCACCATATATCACCATATATATATACACATCACCATATGCATGCATATCTATATATCACCCCACATATATATATGTCACCATATTGATATATGTATATAGTGATATATATAGAGTGGTATATATATATAGTGGTATATATATAGTGGTATATATATAGTGGTATATATATAGTGGTATATATATATATGGGTATAATGTATTTCACCGCCCCCACCCAGTCTTCTCAAGTATTCCATATGTGCACATTTCAGAGATGTTGTGTTGTGCACGTTTCCCAGCAGTTGTGCACGTTTCACAGAAGTTGTGCATGTGTCACAGAAGTTGTGCACGTTTCACAAGCCCCCTAGTAACGTTCGTATTCAACTGTATACACACTGAGCGCATTCTAATCAGCGAAAGTATTGGGGCGACCAAACACGTTCTCCCGATAGATATATATATATATATCATATATCTATATATATATATGGGTATCACAATGTATCATCATTGATCATGGTTTCGTATTGGATTGGTTCATGCACTGGGGCCCATATGGAGGGTATTTAACATTTGGGAGATGGGATTAAGTTGTGGCCGTGGCCATGGTGCCGAGGCCAGTCCTCAGTCTCCGCAGACTCCGGTTATTCGCACCACGACTCCAAAACATCCCCGTCTTCGAACGTGGCGATGACAAGTCGATTTTGGACCTTAAGGGCACGGTTCGGCAGTGAAATGAGACAACATATACCGTATATGAGACAAATATGACTCATGAGTATCGAAAGAATGTGAAATGACGTTTTGTATCCTTCGACTTCTTTACTTTGAATCCACGGCCACCGTACCAACTGCTTGAAGGCACACTGGAATGCCAGGGTTTGATTGCTTTGGCACTGTCAGTAAATTGCTGACACGGTTAACGAACTGCTGCGGAGATGCTCAGCTTTTCTGCAAGCGCAAAGCGACAGCAGTGATACGATGTCGCATTTTATGGACCACCAACGGGCTAGCGCTGCAACGACAGTGCATTTGCATGGTGGCAGCTCTCTGAAAGAGACCCAATGTTAACGATTAGTGTGATTGACTCCGCCCTTTAAAGGGGATGTTGGATAGATCTGGATGTCAGCAATCCAGCAGATGCAGTTGCTGCGTTTGCTGCGTTTGCTGCGCTTGCTGGCAACAGGCTCGTTAATGCACAACTCTGCTTGCAGATGGGAAAAAAAACTGCTGCCATCGTATGATGATTCTAATTCTTTGATGAATCGAAGCAATGATCTGGTCGAATCTGGAGGAACGTCTGTTGCACTCGAAGTGGCAACACACTTTCAATCTCTTTCAATCAATCCCGATTGGGTTTTGTTGAGTGCGTGTCTGATGTTGGCTGGACCTGCCCTCAAGCTTAAGTGTTGTTTTTTGGCACATGGACAGCCTCATTTTCAACCACAGGTTCTTGACTTCATTTACAATCTACGTTTGCAATCAGAGGAAGACAGATCATTCCATCTTCCAACAATAGTTTTTTGAAGCTCCGAAAAAAGTACGCGCCCTACTGGCCCGATTTCCCTATGTCTGGCCCTCAGATATTGATATTTTCTCCGAGCCTTCCCCACCGTATCACGGTGCTGCTGGTAAATTATGTAAATTCTGAGGCCTGCAGGTAGAAGCTTGAAGCGAAAGCTGAGTGACTCTGAGATCTATACCCATTTGGAGGTCTAGGGCCGCAGTGGCACTATGTGGCACTTTTTCATTTTCGGGATTCCACTGATGGAAGAAACAAGGCATGACTTTCACCGTTTTTTTTTTTGGTGTTTGGGGAAACACATATCTACAGGAAGCTCTTGGGATTGTATCATCCAAAGTTTGGCTTTCTCAAATGTTTCTTTGCTCCCTGGGGCTCCATCCGGAAGCTGGGACGTCAACTGGGCAGGTGTACAGACTGGTGCGTGAACGGAAGATACATTTGGCAGAGGCCGCTGGTAGCAATGTGGCTGCTTCTTAACGTGGACCCCAAAAAACCATGGCTTTTTAATACGAAAGTTGCCTAAAATTAGAATAGTCTAATTTGGATTAATTTGGATGATTTGGAATAGTCTAATTGGAATATCTCCATTTTAAGAACCCCCCATTCGGCGCAGTGCAAAGAGGAGTGCTGTCTCAGGAGTGAAGAAAAATCCTCTGCAACATGACCTGAGACGTGGAGCGTGTTGAAGCCGATATTGGCTCAGATTTCCCTAGCAGCTGCGAATGGTGACAGAGGAAGCCTTTTGCTCTATCTGCCAAGACAGGCTGGTTTGAAGTCATTCAAGTGTGAGAGGGGCATATGTGAATAAATGTGAAGAAGTGAATGCACGCACTTTGCACTTCGCACTTACGTTCGCTGCTTCGGATAGTTGCAAAGTCCAAGTCTTTCTACTGGTTTACCAAGAGGACAATTCCCAGTTCTACGTAAATATCCAATGACCCAACTGTAGCCCAAAATAGATGGGTCATATCACATCTAAGGGGTAATAGCAAGTATCTATGTAGATCATGTAAAGATCACATAGAAAAGACGCTCATGCATATGATTCGCCAGCTTTCATGAGCTATACCATCATCATGTACTATCCTTAGAGTGGTATACAATGGTATACACATATACTGAACATAGGGACATATATATCATATACCCTCTGGTTATTTAACATAGCCATGGAAAACTGCCCATTTATAGATGGTTTACCTATTAAAAATGGGGATTTTCCATGGCTATGTTAAATAACCAGAGGGTACATGGTATTTTTCTCAATCAGTACTTGATATCACAGCCTCTGGTTATTTTACAGAGCTCAGCCATGGCCATGGGGCCCATGTCTGATAGCTCGCTCCAGTCCCCTTCGCCGAGGGGTCAGAATGTGCTCCGTGCCGAGTGTGGCGACCGCTTTTGTGCCAGCTGCGTGCAGGGGCCTGAGATGCGGCCCAAGATGGGCCGAATAAAACTTGGGATTTCCATGGGTTTAACTAGCTAAAACATGCTAGAACTGGGGATTTGATGTGATCAGCCAGCAAACATGGAGTACTTGGTGGTTCACCGCAGTTAGAAAGTGAGTTATAACCCCAGTTGTAAGGAGGGTTAGTCCAGTTACAACTGTGGTGAACTAAGCCACGTACTAACTGGGGTGAACCAGGAAGTGTCCTTTTGCCAACCCGACATACTTGACCCATCTTGTGTGTTTTTGGTGAAGGTCGAAGCACATCAAGTTCACAGACTTCGGCAAAGCTGCTCTGTGTCCCAACTGCCGTGCTGAAATTTCGGAGTTGAAGGGTGAGCCTCCTTCCATCCAAGACGTGCCCTTGTTGCAACTTGTTAAAACCACCAAAACTGTATCAACATGTTCAAATTCTCTCCACCATGTTGTTCCCCAGATAGCTGGAAGCTATAGGGGTTCTTACTTCTCAAAGGTCAGGTCTTCGGTGGTGAACTTTGTGGCAAAGTCTGGCAAAGGTGCTGTGCAGGGTGCTGTGGCTGCTGCAGTGAGGTGGCGAAGTCTAGCTTGCATCATTCACAGCCTCACAAATCTTGCAGGACGCGGCCTTCCCCTGCGCAACCTGCGGAGTGAAGGAAGAGTTCCAACTTGGGAGAACTGGTTCCAATCTTTGGAGACCGGCGGTTCCTCGAATTGGGAATTTGCGGTTACAAAATTTCAATGCATTCGTTCCAGCGTTTCGGAACCGGTAATTCCTAAAACTGGAGCCGTTCCAAGCTTGGGACGCGTTGATTCCAATCTTTGGGAACTGGCAGTTTTTCGAATCGGAAACGCGCAGTTCCAAGATTGGGATGCATGGGTTCCAACGTTTGAAAAACGGTAGTTCCTAGAACTGGGAACATGAGCTTCCAAAATTGGGAAGCATCGGTTCTGGGTTCCGCTAGTTCCTAGAACCGGGAACCCGCGGATCCAAGATTGGGAAGCATTGGTTCCAACGTTTGGGAACCGCTAGTTCCTAGAACTGGGAACCCGTGGTTCCAAGATCGGGAAGCATTGGTTCGAACGTTTGGGAACTAGCACTTCCTCGAACTCCGAACCTGTGGTTCCAAGATGGGACGCACAGGTTTCAACGTTTGGGAACCAGCAGTTTCGCGTTTGCCGCAACCAACTCGAACATAAAACGTTCCTGAAACCCATGTATCTGGGGTCTATGCCGGTGTAGTTTTTGTCTTGAACCTGTCAGAGCATGAAGAGTTTTTGCTATGACAAAGTCACATGGAAACGTGATGTCCTTCAAAATTCAAACGCATATAGCAGACACCTTTACATGCTTTTGTTTACATCAGACTCTCCTGACGCAGTCGGTCCTGTCGGCGCGAGATCCGCTTGTTCATCAACTCCCAAGCAACCAATCGCCTCAAGGTTTTTAACGTGCGATACAAGAACATTCACTTCAGAGGCGCGGTTGAGCATGGGATGGCTTAAAACCTATGATTTTCCATATGTTTTTGAGAGGAACATTCATTTTGCCAGATATTTTCAATGATTTTGATGTTCATTTGACCTAGATCCAACTGGTGAATAGTTTTCACAACTGTGTACGGTGCCCAAGGGTAGCACGAAAATGCATCTTCTATAATGCAGATTTGAGTTTTTTCTTGCTTCCACGAGCATAGTTGCTAGGTTGGGATGGGTCAAAACCGCTACCCCAAAATTGCATGGTCAGTAGTCGACCAAAAAGTGTTATACCTTCCGGTAGTTTAAGATAGCCATGGAACATCCACCATTTATAGATGTTTTTCCCATTACAACCCTCCATTTGTAGTTTTTTTCCATTGGATGAAGGATGATTAAGGGAGGGCAACCCCAATGGGGTTAGAACCAACTTGGAGCCAAACCCAGAGCCCCAGCTCCGCTTCGACAGGTCTCCAACTGCAGGAAGGACAGGACTTGCATCAATTGGTGGGGGAGCTCTTTGGTCGGCACCTCAGGAAGATGCCTTGAGGGGCCATTTTTTGTGAGAGCGCCTTCAGTAAAACATAGAAATCGATGGAAATCCATGGAAATCCACTATGAATTTGGAAACACATGATGATTTTGAAGGGAAAACCATCGATTTCCGTTGCTATGTGAGGTTGCTGGAGGGTAACCCCTATGCCATGTTGGGCTATCGAATAGTCAACTCCTTTATACGACTCCATAGCAACCAGTGGAACCAATACACCAATCCACAAGAGACTAGAAGCCTAAACGTGTCAGGTACAGCAGTGCTGCTACCTTGTTTAACCTCGATATTTGGTGGTCAACCCCCTGACCAAAATCTCAAGATTGGTGAAAGCCACAGGGGGGTCTCCGCATTTCCCAGTTGATCCCTTGAAATCCCAAAGATTTTCTGGGAAACCTGGCACCAGGGCCCCAGTGCCCCATGGCCCCATGAATTCCCAGGATGTCTGGGTTCCATCCCTCCTTCCCCGAGGCCTAGACGCCTCAAAACTCTGGCGCCTGCGCCTGATCTGTCGCGGCTCGCTGGTAGATGTCAACACACGCCCTAGGCAGCTGGGGCAGCAGCCGCTGCTGATGGCTCCTCCACTGGGAGGGGTACACCCCGGGCATTTCGCCATGATTTAACCACCAAACATGGGGATTGAACCACTCAAGATGGGGATTTACTGTGATTTAATCACCGAATGTGATGCCAAATGGATTGATTTAGCGGGAATATCACGCGATATCATTGATATCATGAGGATTTACCTACTAAAGATGGGATAGAATATCAATCGATTGTTTGTCGTTCTCTCGGCTGAAGGTCAGTTTTCGGATGTTTTGGGTGTTTCTGTTCTTTTTTGGGTGACGCATAACACAAACAAACACACACACACAAGCCCCTTTGCACCCGCGAGTGGTGCTCTCAAGGGTCCTGGGACACCTGCCTGCAGCCGCAGCCGTTGCCCCCGGGTCGTTCAGCTCATCCTGCCTCTTTTTGGCGTGCA
>Ga0126342_10013867_pt1 | contig 14249 bp, 14 predicted proteins | sample Cyp1metagenome_FD_92528 | JGI IMG/M metagenome (GOLD analysis project Ga0126342, IMG submission 92528) | Coral microbial communities from Lord Howe Island, Old Settlement Bay, Australia - Cyphastrea 1 metagenome | ecosystem: Host-associated > Invertebrates > Cnidaria > Coral ...
GGAGAGAAGGAGAGAAGGAGAGAAGGAGAGAAGGAGAGAAGGAGAGAAGGAGAGAAGGAGAGAAGGAGAGAAGGAGAGAAGGAGAGAAGGAGAGAAGGAGAGAAGGAGAGAAGGAGAGAAGGATAGGGAGATGGAGCAGGAGAACGAGAAGAAGCACTTTATTCCGAGGGTGATGTTGACGATGTTTGGTGATAGCTTATAAATCACATAAACGAGGAATTTTACCACAGAAATTTATGTCATAGTCATAGTCATGCCGAAGCACTGTGGACGCAACGTCCGTCCCTCAATCTAATTTGTATCGACAATTCTTTCTGGAGTCTGCCTAATTTCATGTCCCATCTATTCAAGGATGGTGACTTGTGGCGTCAAATGCCTCTGCTGAGAGAGTCCAGGCACAATGCAATTCAGGTGACCCATCTAGTGCTTCGGTTGATTCCCAATCTGTAGTTTCTCTTCTAAAAATAGGATCCCTGCAAATTTGATGGTTTATTGTATTTTCCTCTTAAAATGACAATTTTGGATTGATTTTGATGAATGCCTTATTTTCAGACAGACCCCAAAATCTACGTTTGTGAAAGTCCTTGAGTGACCAGCATCCAATTTTCCAGGTGACCTCAGGCCCTGTCGCTGAGGTCGCCTAGTCGAGCGGCTGCTGGCGGTTGAGGAGGGCCAGGAACGCCAGAGTGAGGCGCGTAACTACTAAAGTTGGGAATGTCCCTTGGGGTTAAGGCCATTCTTTCCCGAATGAGTAGCGAAGGGTTCTCGTTTGTCTTCGGGGGTCTGGAGGTGGACCCTTTTTCGCCGGACCTTGCTTTTGTGTTCACAACCATGGCTTTCAATTCATTCTACCAATACCAGTAGTTTTGTATAGTTTTGTGGGATGACGTGGTGACTGTTCGCCTCTGGACGGCTGGAGTTACCCTGGCAGACTGCTGGCGTGGCCAACATTCCACGTCCTGGCGCTGGTGGAGAGGGAGGCAAAAACAGGTGCCCCCGGTTGAGTCTGGAACTGCAGGCATTTAGCATGGCAGGTTTTGGTGGATTTTATGGGAATCGCGACGGCCTTTATTTCATTATCGATAGTTCAACCACGAATTTTTGGGGTCAACCCCTCGTTTGAATGCTTATTTCGATGGTAAAGGATTCTCTCGCATGAAGGGTTGTCAGGCCGTGGAGTTACAATCAGTAGGTGCTTAGGCTGCACCTAAAAAGTTGAAGCTAGGCTCGCACGGAAAATCGTTCCAAAAAAGTTGTTTTTTGGGTTTGTGAAGGATTCTAACTATAAGTTTCAACCTACCTAGATATGGTTGTGGGTCAAACTGTAAGACCCCGAGACCCACACAATTTCTTCATTTTAAGCTGTAGACCATCCAACTTTGACAGCACCCAATCTTGACCCATACAATTTCTAGAGACCTCAGACCACCTCACGATAAATGATGGTTGGAGGGGAACACGTAAAACAAGAGATTCGGACATTGGGACTTGGATGACCCGATCCGTCACCCTATCATCCAACTAGACCCAAGAGGTTGTGCCAGATTTCCTCCCACCTTGTCATCAGGTACGACACCTTAAGAAAGGCCATCGATGCACCCGAAGATGCGGACCTGTCGCATCTCTCTGCTTGGGGGGCCCAGCCTGGAGATGAGTCTGGGCACCTGCAAAATTTGGGGATGATCAGGAGGAATCAGCCGCAAAATCACAGATTTTGGGAAACTTCGCGTCACACCTCCCAAAACTCAGCTTTCAATGGGGTTGGCCGTCGGATGCAAACACCAAAAAGATCTCCACAGGCATTTAGTGAGTTAGATAATGCCAGTTTGGCGTGTCAGCCATACCCTTGACTGGCGCTTTTGTGACTTCCCGCATGACTCGCATGACCGGATTGATGGATGATACTGAGAATGATGAGACACAAGAAACCATCCAAGGATTTAGATCGGGGCCGGAAATGTGGGCCTTTGCTGTGCTTGGGAACCAATTTCTTACTTTTTGGACCGAAGCACACGAAAGATCTGAGGAAGTTGATCGCAAGATCGTGGAGATCTGCCGGAAGGTGGAACCCAAGACGGCAGTTGGCTCCTAGCAGCCCTAGCAGTGCAATCAAGTTGTCTCCTGGGCAGGTGGCTCCAAATACTGACACGAAGTCATAAAATCTGACTTTTGGAATGAGAGATTTCATCATTCTGCAAACTTGCAATGGCCATACGTATCAGGATGTCTCAGCATTCTTTCCTGCCAGAAATTGGTCCATCTACGACTTGATAGCTTTAGAGAAAGACATGGATTCTGGTCCAGTACAATTTGGTCCGTAAGGCTCCCGAGGAAACGCACCTCTGCACTTTGAACAACTGCCAGACGTTGATGTTGGTGAAATCATTTCATGGCTTTGTAGAAAGAGTAGGTGGTTGAGTCCATTTTTCTCTGTTAAGTTTCCGGTTCATGTCGAATATGCATCCAAACTTTTGGCAATTCATTCGCAATCTACCATGATACGATCATCATTTATGTCGATCAACCACCTGCTTTGTGAAATAGGTTGTGTTGGACGATTCACAGACAACCACTTGTATTTTGGATGGCAAGATGTCTTCCATATCTACAATGTCAACCTCTGATTCATATGGCCGTCTTGATGTCAGGACGAAGAGGAACGTGACCGTGTCCTGTGGGGAGGAGGGCTGATTTGAGGCCGAGTACGGTCGGGCCCCCCCGTGCGCCGCCAATTTTTGCTCATCCACAACATGTGGTGCTGGAGATCAATGCACCTGGGAAGGATGAGATGAAAGACTTCTGGGGGTGGAATTCAAGGCGTGGTGACTTGGTCACATGGATCAACTACCTGAGGTCAGCTTGGTGGTGCCAAGTTTTTTTTTCCCCCAACGGATGTAAACAAAGCGGTTCGGGTTGGTGCGGCCTTCCCAAGTGTGCAACTAGTCGTGGAACGGAGGCCGAGAAGGGCCACCGAATCAAAGTCAGCCCGGATGAAGAAAATGCAAAGACATGATTTGGTGAAATGTTTTAACTGTTTATAGAAACTGGAATGAAACTGTAATCGATCAATCGAAGGATGTGCATGATGAAATGCACTTCTGTTGTACATGTTGTTTGTTATCACCTGTTTGGCCGCCTATTTGCCGCCAGCATCACATTGGATGAAGGCAACACAGAAGAATATAATGAGGGCAAGGTTTATATTCAGGTTCAATGATTGATAAAATGATACTGATCACTGATGATGGTGGCGCTGTTGATGCTGATGGTGATGGTGATGCCGATGGCGGTGGTGATGATGGTGGTGCTGCTGCAGATGTTGGTGGCTGCTGTTGATGACGATGATGGTCATCATGGTGACGATTGCCGTGGAACTGAATGTCTGGATTCATGCACAAACTTGTCCGGATTTTGAAACTCATGGAAATTCCTCTTGGTATCATTTCTATCTACCAGCCGTCTTCCTTTGCAGTCCATGTACTCTGCTGCCACAGCCATCGCCCGTGCATTGCCGCTTGGGAACGTTTTGGTTTTAAGCTTTAGCTTGACATCTTTGGACGGCACTTTGTGAACACAGCCAAAATCATTACTTGTTATACATGTTCTGTTTTGGAAATCTGCGGACCCGCAAAATTGGTCCTCGCTTGTCTTGGAGCTTTCCCGAACTTTTCGGACCTTTCCAAATCCTGGATTTATGGATATCTTTCAAATACCAATCCAATCTTTTTTTGGATCAATTGGTATCCTTGCTTGAATCCTGTGTTGGTTTCATGTTTCGAAATACCAATACATACCAATACATACCAATGCATAGCAATACATACCAATACATACCAATACATACCAATACATACCAATGCATACCAATACATACCAATACATACCAATACATACCAATACACACCAATACATACCAATACATACCAATACCAGTTTCTCTAAACTAGACATCTCGATCATCTCACCCTTCCTTTCGCCGTGGCTTGTACACCATGTCCAGATCCTGGGACCCAAGATGGGATTTTTGGCACTGGGATGTCTGGTTAAACCCTCAAAATCCAACACATCTTGTGTGATCCAACGAGGGCAAAAACGTCATTTTTCGTTAGATTGTTTGTTCACAAGTTTCGACTCAAAAGGTCAAGACTATCTCGGTAGTTTTTAGGGTTCGTGATTTTTTTGGAGGAGGGAAACAGCTTCCAATGGCCTGTAGATTCCAGTTGAGCTTCTGGAGGGCCTTAGGTAATTACTTCGCCAGAACTGGTTGCCTCAGGGAGGTTCTAGGTGGCTTATGATGCCATATTCTGATTCCCAGATGTATCTGTGAAAATAGAATATAAGCCCAAAATTGAATGATGTAAACTATGACAAAACCATACAAAACCACCAAAATGGGGATTTAAACACCAAACATGGGAGATGGAGAGGGAAAGCATGTGCTCCGGCCTTTCCATTGTCGCTTAGGAGAAATCTCTCCGCTGCAAGAGGAGGTGCTGGGAGAATTCCATGACTGGGTAGGCTGTCTTGCGGGTGGGTGAGGTGATACTGTCTATATACATATAGACATATTATATAGATACATACATACGTACATGCACGATATATACACATATATATATACACATACATATGTACAAAACACACACACACATACACATACACATACACATACATATACATACATACATCCATGCAATGCATCCATACATCCATACATCGAGTCCGGTCCGGTCCGGTACCGTACCGTACAGTACATTACATACATACTTGGGGAAAGACTAAAACAAGCCTGCTGTACCAAACCAGAGGATAAAACGTTGTTTCTTGGGAAAGCTTGTGACCTCAATGGCTGGTTTCATGATCTGTTTGCTACCCATCTTTGGAGCAACCGACACAACGGTCCCCATTTTCTCCGTCTTGTTCTAATTTTACTTGGTTCAATAGTCATTTTTGTTTGTGAATTTCTACATTTTGTTTATTGAATGCCCTTTTCACAAGGTACAGCGAAATTTCACTGCTCTGCCCCCCTCCATGCCTAAGTATGTATATATATATATGTATATGTATATGTATGTATAGATAAGTCCATTTTCATTGCCCAAATCTCCATTTTTTTGCAATCGAATCTCCATTTTATCTTGGGAATAACTCCGTTGCGCTTTTTTTAGGACCATTCCACCGCTGTGCCTTTACCTTTTGAGCCCACGGCTGCGGAGTGCTATACCTTTAGCGACTTGGCCAACCGAGGAACGTTCTGGGGATTTAACCAGCTGAGATCGGATTGGAAAAACTGGCAATGGGGTTGAACCAAGCAGATAACAGGGATTAACAGGGTATAGAAGCAGCAGGCATGATCAATCATCAGAAACCATGACCAGTAAAAGCGCCATGAGGTATATCTCCAGGGCAAAATTCTGGGCCCTCCTTCGGTTGGTTACCAAGTAATTCTTCAACATTTTGTTTATTATACAGAAGCGCATTATAAACTTTAGGTGTATGATTTGACATCATACTAGATAATTTGCACATTTCCATCAATGTAATCCATGAGTGCAGCTTCAAGGCACTTCTTGTTCGCGCTCCGTGATTTCTACTCGCTCCCTGAATGTCAAAGGGATGAAATCTAAACACCCAGGGCTAACACAGCGAAAGCTGTGAAACTAAATGTACATTTGTAAGATGTACGCTATAGATGCAGTGTTCAATCTAGATATAATCATATATATATACATGTATATCTAATAATATATATACACACATGATATACACACATAATATACACATGCATTTACAAATTCTTCTTTCCTCTCTCCAACTTACAGAACAATACATGCGCACTACACACATCCACATATCCACGGTCGGCGGCTGAGGCGATGAAGAGGACGAGGAAACGGATGCCTTGATAGAAGGGATACCACTGTGCGCAGAAGAGGGCTACAAGAGGAAAAAAAACATATGTCTATATAGTCTGTATTACTATATATCATTATATATATATCTATAGATACATATTCTTTTTTTGCTGGCGCATGGAGGCGAGTGGACGCCTATGCAGATACATTCTTGCTGTGCTCAGCCTGCGAAATCAGGCCCTAGGAAGTCCTCATAGAGAGTAACCACCATAGCTCCAGCCAGTTTCGATGCAGCTGTCGTTCGCAGCAATGGCAGCTGACGTTTGCATAGAGTCCTCAGTCGCTCCATGAGCTGAGGGAGGTTGAAAGTTAAGTGGATGATACACGTTCTCCAAATCGAAGCAGAACTGGGATTCAAAAGGCATCGCGGGATGCTCGCGAGGTAGGCCACCCATCCACTTGTGCTGGACAGTCAACCGGAGCTATAAATACACATATGCATATATAGATCGATATGTGTGTATACAGATATGGATGTCTATATCTACATAATCCACTTATGGCATAAGTGGATTATGTAGATATATGCATCTATACATCTACCAATGGATGCATAACTACCTGGAACCGCACTGCGGATATGTCTTTTCCATTGCCCGCGTGGCTGTGGCCAGTTTCGGTGTCCCCTGACACCTGCGACATGTAACAGCGGGCAGTGAGATGAGAGATTGAAGAAAGCAAAAACACGTGGAAAGAAAGACGCTAGTGACACATGTGTCTATCTACTGTTACTTAGGTTCTGCATGGCACGGCCGGGCCACGAGAACACATCACGCGTCGGTCTCCAGCTCTAGTGGAGGGACAAGATGGTTATATAAGCCTCTCAACTCAAGGCAATGAACACTCCCTTGAGCGCCAGGGTCAACATTTCATGCTATTCAAATCTGGATGGGTTACAGAAAGCAACACAAAGAGGGACATACCAACGAAGATTTAGCCACGGAGGGGACCCGGGGAGAACTGAAAATTGAATGGTTTCAATTGCAAATTACCCACATCAGTGGGTTGAGGTAGTTTGAAAGTGTGTCTGATCCCATTCGTTTCATGTTGCCCTGATCACACGCGAAGTTCGATAGGAGGATGATGCCATCTCTGACGTGGAAACTACAGACTTCACAGGATTTGGGCGGTCGTGCGCTGCAATTTGCTGAGGATTATAGGTAGCAACTTTTGAGGAACCATGGTCTTGCACTTGTACCGACCGCCCATTTACAAATGGGACATGCCCAAATAGGGGGCTGAAAAAAAAACGAAGCATACACACCGCATACACCACATGATGATCTAAGACATGGCTTCAAACCAGGTAGCTAGGCAGGCTTTCCCACCTGTTGCAAAGCCTTCTTGGACTATGATGGGACACTCTTCTATATATTTTATGTTATGGTTTGGGATTTGGTCAGCCGATTCAGCATTCAATAGACCTCTCATCAATTTGAGCATAGTGAGGAGTGACATTTCTTGTGAACAATGATGTGGTCTTCTCTAGAGCACAAACTGTTGAATGTTTCAATCTCACATTCCTGTTGTCAGTTATCAGTTGTAGTTTTTGCTTATTGTTCCAACAGGGATAGGAAAAAGTATGCATCTTCATCTCAAGTGCGGGCCTGTGGAAAAGTTTTCTGTCCAAGCATCAGGGGTTTTCTACGGTACTCCTGACTCCTTGGAAATTCTACCAGGAGAAACTTTGGAAATTGGGTTTAGGACAATTAGCAGCCTAACGCCTATGTGCCTAGTCTAAAACCAGGCCCACTTGTTGGCGTAGTTCAAGGATCGGATAAGCAATTTCCCTGTTTTGAGCGGTTCCTTCGCCCTTTCTCCTTCTTTCTGTTGTGTTTCGTTGATGCAATTTTTCTTGGGTTTTGCAACCCCCCACATCTTTGAAGGTTGCATCCCAGTTTTCTCGCTTAAATCCATGATTTTGATGGGTTGAATCCCAGTCTTTCTTGTGTAAATCCACATTTTTCTGGGTTACACCACAGTTTTTCTTGTTAAAATCACCCGTTTTTGTTGTCTGAACCCAAGTCTTTGAAGGTTGACTCTTGCCAGGCGATGCGCGGAAAATCCGCGAGCGCTTGTCTGTAATGTGTGGCCGCCCGGGTTGAAACCGGTGGCTGCGGTACCAGGCATGGCTGATTTAACCAACAAAACCATGGGAATGAAACCTGTGAATATGGGAATTTCATGCACATGGGGATGGAACTTGCCGAAAATGGTGAATTGGTTGACTAGATTTAATTCGGAATCGACCCAGCCAAAATGGGTGACCTATGCTGAGCTACAATTGTGGCCATTGTGACTCGAGATTAAGTACCAGTGTGGGCCTATGAACGGGTTGTGCTAGGGCCGCTAGGATCTGAAAGCATCCAATTTCCTCGAGTAGGCGTCCAGTTCAAGCTCTACCTTACGATTCACATCCCAAGCATGTTGTCACAACAGACTGAAGAGCAATGTCATGAGGTTCAATTTGTCGTGGGTGTTTGGGGATTGAACCATCACCAAAAAGATGCTTCGAGGTGACTTCCCTTTTATGATCTTTGTTGGGCCAGGGTGATCTTTTGAAATCCGACAACCATCACCACTTCCGTTGGTGGATGAGCTGTGCCCTTGGCGACTTGTTTTGGCTCAAGTCCAAGGGGGCCATTTTGGCAGGGTCAGGTCTGACTGATGCCTGGCAGTGAATTTGGGAAGTTGGTACAATGCATGGGATGTAACTGGATTGTTGACACTTGTACGAATCTACGCGTAAGTCACGTGGGAGATATATTGTTCTAGGGTAAGAAGCAGGCAAGTGTACGAAAGAAGTCGCGACCCCAAGGATCAGTTGCGGATGCGGGAGAAGATGCGAGGCAGTTCCTAGGGTCAGATTGGAACCACCATAGCCATGGCCATGACCTGCCCAGTCACCCAAGCTGCGCTCAGGATGGGTTCCGTCAGACCCCAAGCTGACTGGGAGGAGGGGCAACTTGTGCCGCCCGACGAATCGAGTGAGGCCCGCTTCGCAATGGAGCACTGGGTCAAACAATTGGGTCAGTTGGGCTTGGTTTTCTTCGTGAGGGTTTGAAATCGGGAAAATGGGACATTTCTGCTTCAAGCACCGCATGAAAACAGCCTCTGAAGAGGCCTCAGATGGCCGACCCCCTGTGCCAAAGTCGGTGGCGGGGCGTTTTCAGATTCTTAGCAGCTGGGCGGCAGTGATCAGGGGGGCACTGTATCTGTCAGGACGTTAGTATGGGTCAAAACCATGATTTTCACACGAAAAGAGCTGGCAAGTGGGTGTTCATCATGCCAAACATACGATTACAATGACAACAACATGATATTACATATAAATACATAGACTGTTTGTATATATATATATATATGTATATGGTCATATTTGCATAGTATTGCAATATATTGCAGTTTTTTTGACACATCCCCATATCTGAGTTCAAGAGAGAATCTATACAATTGCAATGTTCCAGGTGTTTGGTGAACTGTCACAGTTTCACCTCATTGCTGACGAGGAAAGCTTGGAAGTGGTTCTTACAGCGTGGTACATCTTGCCTTCGACAAGAAGGATGGGGCATCCGGGTGGTATGGTGATCAGAGGACACAGGAGAACTACATGACCCCGGCTGAAAATCTACTGACCCGTCAAAATTTGATGGATGAATACTGAACATGACCAATTGTGTGAATTTTGGTCCACTTGGCACCCCGTTTTTTATGTCGCCATGTGGCTCAGCTTGCGTGTAAGGAGAACCAGCTGGTGGCCGTAAAGTTTGAGTGGCAAAATGCCGAGAAGACCGCCGCTGGGTCCAGGGTCTGTTGCTGGAAATGGGCTGTTTGAGGCTTGAGGGTCTCACTTAAATGGGGTTTTCTGTTGTCCTTTTCTTTCCCTGCTCCAGTGGTTGGAAGTGCAGCTCAGCATCTCGAAGGTTTTCTGTTTGGTGAGCTGGTGGTATCTCTTTCCTCGCAGTGCTCCCGACAAGTTGAACAGGAATACCCTCTGGCAGTCAACATGCAAATGGAACTATCACCCATTCATCAAGAAAAACATCCCTGCAGGCCCTTTTGTGGGGGATTTCCCATTGCCATATTTGATTACTGGAGGGTACATCAAGGATTATCATGACCTGCACCGTTTTCCTGAGCCTTTCCAAAGAGAAGAGGGTGAAGAGGACGACAGCCTTGAAGAAACTTCTCGCCCCTTGATCATCCCAGAGTCCCAGATTCGGTGGTGCCCCCCCAGTGAAATGGGTATAAATCACCTGATTAATCACCAGTAGTTCGATGCAAATCATGATACAGTCACCACAAATCCGAGGCAAAGGTACCGATTGGGGGCACCGGCCCAGGATAAGCTCCTCAAAGAGGCTGAGCTCTGTGAGGTCTTTGGGCCACATAGCCCTCGCACCACCTCTGTGATGTGGGTAGGCCAGCATGGGTGGCTGATGTCGATTGGGACGTCAAGATGGCTATGAATTGGCCGGGTTACCCGTAAGTTGCTACCCCTGCAAATAGTGATCGATTACTCTTCACCAGATGTGCCATGGTCAGAAGTTGGAAAGGCATATCATATCTCTATGTTGGAGGATGGCCATACCACAATTGACCATTATCAAGATTGGTAGCACCTATGAATAAGGGGATTTCTTCATCCAGGGTTAACACTATGATTTGTTGTTTCTGGGGCCTTCCAAATGACAGCCAGGCAGCAAGGGTGAATATGACATTATGGCGATGGGTTTGCTGGGCCCTTCGCTGGAAGATGTCTTCATGAAGACACTTGGCCATCCGATCTGCCAAGCTCTTTGAAGCTTAATCATCACCTAAACGAGCTCCACTAACTTCGTGCATTCCAAATAAAGAATTGAATGGTCCATTCCTGATTCATGGAATATTTGCCATGGCACCAGGACTAAAGGTCCTTTGCTATTGTCTGTCTGAGTTTTTGCAGCTTACTCTTGCTTAAAGATGTTTTCCCTTTATTTTCCCATAGAAATGGGATTCCCATTGCCAGATTAGTTTGGGTACAGAAAAAAAATAAATCCGCAATTCTGAATTCTGATTACATATTATTTGTATATAAATTATGAATAATTATGATATTATAATTATGATATATTATACAGAAGGTATACCAAGTATACCAATTCTCTTCGGATTTTGTCCCAGGAAGTGTCACCGGAAGTTCAGCTTGAAGACCGTGCTGATGATGGCTGAGCAGATGATTGACTGCAGCTGAGCTGCAGCAGATGGGAACGACAATGATCATAGAGGATTTGTTAGGGGACTAACAAGAACCGTAACATGAGTGGATTTAGCCAACCGCATCAGATCACCGCCCAAGGCATTGAGTTTGTTCATTCGCACAAGGTGATCCATCGAGACGCTTGGAGGAAGTTGATTGAGACATGTTCAGGGCATTCCCATGAGGGTATCCCTTGTGTGTTTCCATCTTGGAACCCCCCAAGCACACTTGCGACATGCAGTGGGACACAACAAGGTTTTGGGTTTTGGGCACTTTTTTGGGTGTGACTCTCACCACGACACCTTTTCTTTCTCGATTTTCCTGGCAAAGGAAGACAGGGCCGGGAACGTGCGAATCTTTCTCTGGGTGGAAGTGGAAAAATCCCGGCCACTTCGAGATGTCTTTTTCCTACATCCACAAAGGATTGGATCCATTTGATTTGCTCTGGCGTGTCCAACTTCCGAGGATATCAAACCCAGCAATTTTGTCTTGGGTCCCAAAGGCGGGGGCTTTGCAGGTGTCATTACGGACCATTAGAGAATGTGCACTTGGAAACAATCGCATTTTTTTCGTATAATTTTACAATTCTTGGATACTTTTGGTCTATAGAGATCTTTCGATATCAAAATCTCTTATAGATTGACAACTTCAATGCTATTTTTTTTGTCCATATAACGCTGAAACTGAAGATACCAAAGCAACTATCTGAACACTCAACCCCCGGCAGTCGTCCGAAGCCACTCAGTTTTGATTTTCTTGTAAATAGAGTAGGGGGTTGTACTTTCATTTGTAGTGGATTTATAATCCCCAACCTGATGATTGTACTTTGTTTAGGCTCTCAAAGCCATTTCAAGGGATCAGCTGCTAGGAACTGGTACCGGTACCCAGACTTGTCCTGCCATTTTTTCACAGCGCCAACGGGTGGTTTCCTAGGGGTACCCCTAAATCACAATTTTTTTTTGGCTTTTTCCATTGCAAACCATGCATCTATTGGGGTACCCCCATGACTATGGAAACCCCCATCCGAGCAGGGAGACCCCCATCCCAGTGCCAGGGCAACATGACAAGATCTACATCGTTGATTTTGGCCTTGCCAAGTACTTCCGCGGTGCCGATGGCCGACACATTCCCATGGTCAAGAAGAGTGGAATGACAGGTACAGCCCGATATACCACAGACGCTTGGCGCTTTTGAAAGCCTTGGTATGTTGGGACCCTTTAAGCTGATGGATTTGCAATGATTTTCATCGCCATGCGTATGGGGAAATCGGGGTAGTAACCCACCACTTTGTTCACCTGGATGAATCGATGAGGAACTTGTGGTGAGGGTCAGACTTCAGACTTCCGAATGGGCAGATAAGAGTCCTGAACCGTGGTCCCTTGAAAGGGATTGCTTCCATTATTTTCCCATCATTTCCCTATCATTTTCCAACCTGAAGGTACCAGGGTGACTCATGGAGATGTCTGAATGTAAGGGCCGTATTCTGGACCCTTCCCTGTCACCGAGCCCATGTTGCCAGATCCCAGTTTGGAAGGCTGGCCTTAGGTATACGGAGATATCCAGCATATGATATATCTATGATATAGATATCAAAACCCTGGTACCTTGATGAACATCCCTAGTGAGCTGGTATAGCTGGATTAGCTGGCATGATCTATCCCCATATGTTTCATGGTCAAAACATGGTTTGTTTTCCATAAAAGGGGATGATAATCCCAACCTTTTCATAGGGGTTTGTTTCCCATTCTTTTGCGAATCCCATTCATGATGGACCGAAGACCATACCACAGACAATATTGACAGATGGAAAAGCAGCAGAAGAATAGAGAAGAGAAGAGAAGAAGAAAGAAGATCAGAGAAGAGAAAGAGTCAGAGGAAAGAAGATGCAGATGCGCGAAAAGGTAGGAAAGTCGCGAAACACTGTGTTTTCCAATGATTTGTGGCTCCACAGGGTCGAAAAGTAGGTTGCTAAAGCGGCGGGTGCGAAGCCATCTCGCCAGATGAGAGATGAAAAATTGCACGCCGTTGTGGGCTCGGACCACTGTTGGAAGTTGAGATGTTCAAAATAATATGAACGCCGTTGTGGTGCGAAGCGCGCTTCGAAGTCAAAATGCACAAAGCACTTCAGCCTCGGAGCACTTTTGGAAGTTGAGATGTTGAAAAGGTGCACGCCGTTGTGGCGCGAAGCACATTTCGAAGTCAAAATGCACAAACCACAACAAATGTGTGTGTGCCACTTTTGGCCGTTGAAGCGTCGTTTTGTGTGGCAGGCGCAAGGGATTCTGCACCCTGCCAAAAGTGAGCAAAACGTGAAGGTTTTGTAGCATTTCCAAAAGCGATGGCAGGCGTGGGACATTTGAAGAGGATCTACAAAGATGGATTTCGCGTGGCAATCGTAGTACAAGAGACATTTTCATCAGAGATGTTAGGAGGTCAGGCCGCTGATTTCCTGAGTGGGGTTGCATTTTGGAGCATCAGATCTTCAGGGTTGCGAAGAGGATTTTGCGTGACAGGTGCAGCACTTTGTATGACCTGGCCTCACTTTTTCGTAGCAGGCGCAATACTTTAGACACATGGACTGGAAATAATCGCAAAGCGCATTGGCACGAGGACGTCCGCTCTGCACTCAACTTTCCATTATTGAAGGAAGTCTCGCAGAATTGCTTCGTTTTTGATGTTGCCAACTTCAATACTAGAGGAAGTCTAGCAGAATTGTTTCGTTGTTGACGTTGTCAAGTTCAAAAATTGAGGAAGACTCGCAGAAGTGCTGCATTTTTGATGTTGCCAGCTTGAAAAATTGAGGAAGCCAGGCAGAATAGCTTAGTTTTCAAGCTTGCAGATAGACAGATAGACAGATAGACAGATAGACAGATAGACAGATAGATAGATAGATAGATAGATAGGTAGCTAGGTAGGTAGGTAGGTCGATAGATAGATAGATAGATAGATAGATAGACAGACAACTACAACTACAACTACAACTACAACTGCCACTGCCACTGCCACTGCCACTGCCACTGCCACTGCCACTGCCCTGCCACTGCCACTGCCACTGCCACTGCCACTGCCACTGCCACTGCCACTACCACTGCCAC
>Ga0126342_10013868_pt1 | contig 14249 bp, 10 predicted proteins | sample Cyp1metagenome_FD_92528 | JGI IMG/M metagenome (GOLD analysis project Ga0126342, IMG submission 92528) | Coral microbial communities from Lord Howe Island, Old Settlement Bay, Australia - Cyphastrea 1 metagenome | ecosystem: Host-associated > Invertebrates > Cnidaria > Coral ...
ATACTATTGTTGCTTATAAATCTCACCATATAATGCGTTGAGTCCAATTTCATCCAAAAAAAAACATGGCTGGGGTGATGGAAAACCACCTTCCATCCAAAGAATTGGGGTGATTTTTCATGATTTTTCCACCAAAAAATTGGGGCTGCCTTTTTTGGAACCCATCTGAGTATATCCTCCAAGTGCTTAAAAGCCGCACTGAGTCGCTGGCCGGTGGATCGAAGGACACCTCAGGAAAGCGACTTTGAATGTCACCCGGAATACTGTTTTAAATAGATGGCTGCGACTCATAAATTGGGAAATTAATGGAAAGTATAGCATTTATAATATCAATTGTTGATATCATATATTCCGAATTTATGTCCGTCTTACTTGGGAAAATGATGATGGGATTTCTATGGACTTTTGGGGGACGTCCACAAAGTTTTAAGACAGAGCCGTATGCATGCTTCAAGCAGTGCCACTTTCTCATTCAAGTGATTTGTCGAAAGTTGGCCGATTTGCAAGGCGTTGATGTTACACTGTTACACCTTTTTTGTGGATCAGTACAAAACACAGCCATCAGGGCTCCGGGCCCGTAGGAATTCCCACTGCAACCCCGGATCGATCTCGGGCGTGGACAAAATGGGCTCCTGGCAACCCTTGGGCTTCTCAGGGGTTCCCGAAAATTCCGGGAAACATCCAAAAATTCCAAGAAATCATAAAGGGCTCCAAATTCCCAAGTTCCCACTCTAGCAAGGTCTCAATATGTCTCAATCATCTCATTATATCAGAGATGAGCCGTCGGGTCCTTAGGAATCGTGATGATGGTATCCAGAGATGTAGGACCCTCGATGGTGTAGCCCTGGCACAACGCGTCCCTGGATACGTCAAGGTCTGACTAGCTCCATTCGCTGAGGCATCAGTCCATCATTCACTACGAATATCATCTAAACCAAATGCATAAGTCAATTCAAACTGGAAAAACATGGAGCATGTTTCCCATCTGTAGTTTTAACCTGGTTTAACCCGTTTGAACTCAAGAGCTGAAAAACTTCAGACATCACCCCGTTGGGACCTCGGTTCCCAATTTCCAGCTGAACACTTCTTTTTTGCGCACCGTAAAGTCTTTGGGAGACGCAGCTGGCAAACGCATACCTGAAAAAGACACCCAGGATGGTGAGGAAAACATGTCCATGTCATAACCCCAAGTCCATCCAAGTCCCACCAAGAGTCACCATGGATTCTCCCTTGGTCGCCACACAGCACACGGTGATCTCCGTGTCCCGGTTCGCCAGCATGGCTTGCCCTCTTCGGACCTGAGAGATGCTGCCGTTCCCAAATCACCGCTGATGATGAACAGTTTGCTTTTAGTGAAGAAACATGTAGAATACATTATTAATATAATAATATACATATAATTATATACAGTATATATATATATGTATACGGCTATGAGTCAAAACCATCAAAACCTTGGCAGCTGGTTAATGGATGTTGATGGATGATCATTCCCCTAAATATGGTAATAAAAGCTTTTGACCCATCCCCATATACTACAATCTTGGATCTTCCCCTAAGTTGACCGGGGTGAATCATGAATGCAGCAACATTCACACTCTATTGCTGCATATATATAATATATATATAATTATATATATGCTTAGTCTTTCTAACAACAGTGGACAGTGGACCCCAAAAATCTACCAGCTACTGGTTGGTTTCAGTAAGGGTTTACCCAGATGGCCATATGGTTGATGAGTTGGAAGCTGCCAAGATCAACACCTCATGACATCTCATGGAGCGCTACGTCGCCTCAAGTGTCAACAGCCGAGTGCGAATATCGTACCTGGCAGGAACATCCACCGTACCAGGATGGCACAACTGCACTTCTGAAGATTTTTAAACCTCCAGTTCAAACCGCTGTCCCGTCACTCTGATGCAAAATATGCAAAGAATCAAAACTAGGGTCAATAGAATGAAAGGGTCTATATGACCATGTAACATCTCAAGAGTTAAAACAGAAGTTAATTCTTTGTAACTAATGAGGACCACTACGAAGGCCCAAAGGCTGGAGCACTGGGCAAATTCGGTGAAGAGCGGATTGGCCTCCGTGTTGTAGCCTTGAGACTCCCGGTTGGCATAACGGCTGATCAGATTGAGTCTGGCTAAGCTTCATGGTTTTCAGAGCGGAAGAAATGATTTGGGGCAAATGAAATGTTTGGCCCCCGGAATTATCATGAGCTAGCCAAAGTTTACTCTGAAAATATTGAAAATTCATGAAAATTCCCACATCAATTTTCGTCATTCAAATATTAGGAGCTCCTAAATTCCCTTGCAAAATTCCATGTCCTGACGTCGACAGATTTTCGGGCAAGGAAGCACTGAGGCCGACTGACCCAGAAAGGGATCAACTCCCAGTGGCACCTAGGACTTCAAATCAGAGTTTGAACTGCAAATTTGTCTCCTATGCACCAACGTCCGAATCATGAAAGAGTTTGGATATTTTGGATGATGTGGCTGATATATATTTATATATTGGATATTGTGGGGATATATAATTTCCGGAAACAGATTCCACCACGGTTTTTAATGTGCTTTCTCCTCGGGTGTGCTGGATGAAAATTTAAAATGCCAGGAACACATCACCCACAGTCGGTGCTGGGGCAACCCACCGTGTTGCCTGCTGTGATTGGCAAATTCCGTAAATTCGCATTCCTTGGTTCCAACAAAAAAGGTGGAACTGTGGAGTCACAGAAGGGGTGTCTACTTGACAGTGCTGAGCAGCTATCTAATTTGAAACCATGTTTGAAACAAGTAAAGACATGGCTCATATCTACTTTCTACTTGGCGATGGCAATGGCAGGTTCTACTTTTCGCTTTGGGATTTTTGGATCCTGCACATTTGGAGACCAAATTCTTAAGGACCAACTGTCCTAGAGGTATTCCCCATATTTTCCATCTCTCCCTGGATTGGTTTTTTCACCATAGTTTTCATCCAATCCGAGGGATTTCCATGGATTTCCGGTGTCAGTTTTCCCACAAAACTGAACTTTAATCAATCCAATTATCCAATGAATATGAACCATGATTATTCAGATACTGCTTATTGAATGGTATTGATATGTATTAATTGTTATGATACCATTATTTCACGGTTCATGGGGTGGTCTACCCCGCTTTCCGGGCTCCCTGACTGTGTGTTGGTCGTACCCAGTGCCTCGAAGCCAGGCAGATCCAGGTCCACGAGCCTGACGCCGTTGCCGCACCATGGAGGCCCCAGCAACAACATCTGGAATAGTGTATGTATGTATATACAGAAATAATAAATATAATATATATATATGCATATAAAATTATTCAATATATAATGTGTTATTATTTGAATGATATATATATATATCATTGCATAAATATATATATATACATATAAGAACATATATCAATATATCAATGTGTATATATATATATATATATATAATCTATATAATTGTATTATATAATATTATATATATATATATCATTCAAAGCTGATAATATCTCCATGTGATCTGTTCATGTGTTTGTTGATGTTTTTTGAATGTTTCCCAGATGAGGGGTGAAGCGTTCTCTCTTTAGACCGACCATCGGAATGCTCCGGTCCCTGGGGCGATTGCTGTGTCGTCTGGTCGCTGCTCTGTAGGTCTTCAGACTGAGACGAGCCGCGGCAAAATCGAAGGCAGCCCTGTGTTCTGTTGATGGGTTTAAGAACTGTTGGGGGGGGTTGTTAACCTGACTGGTTTATTGAGAATTATATGAACGAAACCTTAATAGGAATATTTAATCTTAACCAACCAGTATACTGCGAACCAACAAATCCAGCCGTGGTCTGTTTCTGTATCGAGACGTTGAGCTCCCGACCGGCTGGAGAATAATCGTCACATTTGCCTCTGCCCTGTGGCTGAGTTGGATCTGGTGTTCAAAAGCACAAAATGTGATCCCTTTCAACTCGCCTGAGAAATCAGCATTTCAGTGGTGATACCAATTCCGTTACTGGTGAAGCCCCACGAAAAATTGGTGATGTTTGCATGTGTTTGGCACTTGAACATCTGCAACGTTGTGCTTGTGTTGGTTATGTTAGTTAAACCAAGGTTGAACCAAGGTTAAACCCATGTAAGGAATAAGACGTGTGTTACTTTCGTTCCCATTCAAACCGACGTTTCTTCGCATCTTCCCGACATTTTCCACAGCTGTGGTTCCACACAAGGGATACAGTGGGTTGAACGCCAGCGTCGAAACCACAAAGGTCTGGCGGCCATGGGCCATGGGACCACATCTTTTTGGCTGATTCTTGTTCTTCTGGTACACCCTCTGGTAACTTAGCAGTTAGTTGTGGAAAAGAGACGATTTAGCGATTTACCGATTTACCTATCAAAAATTCTGATGTTTCAAGGCTATGTCAAATTACCAGATGGTATTGTGGCACTCTATATTAAATGGTGATTAATTGTCAAAAATATGGAATCTAACTGCTTTAACCCTGATGGATGGCCCATTCAGTTCGATGATTTATATATCTATTTTTTAATTGTGATCTTCCATAGCGAAGTGCTAAATTACTATAGAGGTTAATATGGTTAATCAATAATACTACCGTCCTGTAAAATGTTAAACACCAATCCGTACTTCTGTAGCTCGGGAGCCCTGGGGAGCCCTCGGGAGCCCTCGGGAGCTCCCATTAACCACTCCCGCCATGGCACGATGGTCACTACTAGTCAGAAAATTAGCACAAGGCTGGTTATATATGGTTACCCTCTGGTAATGACTAACATAGCTATTGAAAATGGCAATTTATAGTGGATTTTCCCATTAAACATGGTGATTTTCCATAGTTATGTTAGTTTACCAGAGGGTATATCATGTTATATCCTCACCTTTCTCAGTACCATCACTAAGAATTCCATGAATATGTTCTCCGATTCGATAAATATATGTCATATAATATCATATAATATCATACACCAACATCTTAATGTCACACGTATGGCCATGACTAAAAAGTGGGATTCCCCTCCACCTTTTAGTATGATCTCATATCCATCTTTTCTTGGAGGTGTATAATTAGAATAATTTGGTACACCCAATAGAAAAAACCAATCAATTGGGATGCTGTTTAAATGCATTTTTTAACCAACAAGCTTGGTAACTCTTGGGGATGTTTTATAGGCTTATCCTTCAGTTTACTACATTGAATTATGGTTTTCTATGGTTTTCTCCTATCTTAATCTACATGGCCATCTACATCTCCAACTCGTCCATCTCCAACGGTGACGATAAAAAAACCGCCAGCAAACCGCCGCACCGCTGGACAGAGCTGGGCTCGGTAGTTGATGAGATCTTCCGAGGTGCACACCTCAGCGATTCTGGGAGTTACCGATGTATTAACATTACCAGAGGGTATCTGTCATACATCATATATTTCCCATAAATCACCATAGTTTCCATATATTTCCCATATATTCCCATTAAAACCTCCATTTGGGTGTGTCTGAAAATAGGCTAAACCCCTTTTTACCCAATGGTTTTGCTGATCATTATCCCGTTTTTAAATGGCTATTTCATTGAGAATATAGCCTATTTTCAGACAAACCCATTTTATATTATTATAATAAATGGTTTATATACATGGAATTTATAGGGTATTTTCCAGCCATGGTATACATGGTTATTTCCCTATAATATCCTATAATGTCCCATCCATTTATAGATGATGTTGTTTCCCATTACCCTCTGGTTATGACTAACATAGCCATGGAAAATCACCATTTTTAATAGGTAAACCATCTATAAATGGACCATTTTCCATGGCCATGTTAAATAACAAGAGGGTAATGTTGCTATCAATTATTGGCTATTGTTGGTTATTACTATTATATAATATCAATAGCAACATCAATAGCAACCTCAGAAAATCTTATTATCGTTACTATTAATTATCAATGTAATTCCTATCATTCCTATTACTATTACTGTTACTATTTAACTAGCATTAGTATTGATATCATTATCATTTATTATACTAGTACTATATAATATCATATATCATTATCTATTATTATGATTTATTATATATATAGCAAATTGAGGTGTTGATCCACCAGCGTCAAGATTGATGTCATACTATGAAGCTTTGCTGGTTGAGAAACATTTGAAGATGTTTGAATGATCTTGAATGATGAACATGCGAAGATTTCGTCTACCTTGAACTGCCCTCCGTGTGAGGAACTCACACAGCATCTGCGATGCAGTCTGGTACTGTTGGCCCCCCAACGTCCAACCAGGGTGTGACGGCATCGGTCTGCGCGCTACTCAGACCAATGAGTGCCTCCCAGCGGGCGTCATCAACCTTCCAACCAAGTTTTCATACGGAATCTATCTGGGTGACCATTCTATCACTTGGCGCTTCAAAGAAGTGCCTTTCATCAAGGAAATGTTCAGCGAATTATCTTCAACAATGAATGAACAGCCTCAGCGTTTGGCCGAATTTGAACGAAAAGAAATTGTTGCATCAAGCAACATGAATCGACATGAATCAACATATCATTTGTGTTGTGTTTTTCCATAGACCCAACTGCATAGCGTACCACCAGGACGCACAGCAGCTGTTCCACCTCAGAGTCGTTGGGTTTCGAACTTGGACCAGAACTGATGTCAAGCTAAGTCTCAAGCTAGTGCATCTTTAGGAAGGCCATTACTGCAGTCAATTTCTCTCATTTTCTGACATTCACAGGAAACATCACTCTTAAATCAGCCATGTTCAAAATACATCAAAATACCCCAGGGCTCGTGTGATATTCCAAACACCTCAGGCAGCCAGGCAGCTGTCATCAAGGTGTGCTACCGCCGTGGATGGGCCTCAGAATCCCCATAGAAAATAGGCAAATCATCTACAAATGGATGGTTTTTCTAAGTCATAGGAGGTTACAGAAAATCATCCAAGTCATGGATGAGTATGTTGGATTATTTTGGTAGATACTAATTACTAGTAGATTTTACTATTGAAGCCCATGGTTTTGGGGCTCCCCCATTTTGGGAAACCCCCAAATGGACGTAAAAGAACATCATATAAAATGGACATCAATGCATAGAAGAACCACAACTCTCCATGATTGGATCATCATTCATCAATGGTTAGTCCATTGTTAATTGCGACTATGCCAAGGGTAGTTATCAACCATGGTGATGATTTCCATCAAAAAACTCTTCAGCAAAATAGCTGGTGTCAATGGATGGCCCATCGGCCCCCTGACTCGGCAAGTCGCGCCGACCTCGGCCCTCAGGGCCACCATGACCGACCGCAGAACGGTCGCACCGTGAAGATCCACGACATTTGTGTTGCACTGAGCCAAGAGATGCGACGGATGACGTCACATGGGACCATTGATAGGGGGTTTTTAATAGGGGAATGTTATCAAATGCCCTAGACCCCCGGAGCTACAGCCAGTGGTCTAAGATAACCAAGATATACCAAGATACTGCCTTGGTCTGATTTCTGTCACATGCTATCACATCTTTGAGCTCCATTCACTCAACAAAACGTGTTAAATGTCTGTCCCAAGCTTGGAGACCCCGAAACGCAACCTGTGTGGTGTGGTCCAAACGTCAACACACAACTCATTCGCATCAAAGCCTAGCGCCACAGGCCGTTTTGATCTCACCCTTGGGGTCTTCACTCAACCTACAGGGCTTCACCAGTACCTGGAAAATGATGGCTTGTTCATTCATCTTTCTGTTTTTTATGTGATGAATGTCGCCAAAAAATGCAAAAAACACTATGGAAGCATGGTGAAGCCCGTTTTGGAGCATCGCTTCCTATGTCTACCATGCATTGACATGAGTTTGTCTCCACTCATTTTGGCAAGGCGCTCCGTCAGTTCGGGCCGTGGCCAGAAATGTGTCTTCCAAAAAGTCCGGATTATCAAGTTGAGTTGGGAACATGTGCATGATGCAAATAATATTCGCAGATATAAATAGATATCAATGATATAAATAGATAAATAGGTATCAATCAATATGTACATTGTCATATACATGCTATATATATATATATCAATAAATTGACTATAGTTATAAATAGTATTTAAATAGTTTTAAATAGATATAGTGATACAATAGTTATAAGTAGATGTAACTAGAGTACATACAAATAGATGTAAAATACACATGGACAGAACCATAGAACGGAATTGAATACATAGAAATACAATGAAATATAGGTATAAACACAGATCGATATACATGTATTTGGTGGCATTGTGGTTGGAGTGAATTGGAAGATGATGGGAAAATCATACTCGTGAAGGATCACTCAGTTTGGGCTATTCCTTTGCATCTATATGTGTCAACCAGTCACAGTCCAACATATGCAGCCGGGCAGTCTCTGACGGTGCCAAATGTTGTGGCACTACATTAACACAGCCTGGCAGCATTTCGCCGGCCGAAGATTAGGACGCAATATTCACGCCAGAAAATAGCTTTCCAGTTGCAGCGCGTTTTCTTGTCTTGCCAGAGATCATTTGAATTTAAGTCTAGTATTAGCATGTAATTCTTAACCATCCAATGATTGATATGATTGGGGTACCCATTTTTGAACCGTTCCCATTGAATTTATGCTGGAGTTTGAGTTTTCTTTGACCATCTCCTGGACAAACCCCGACAAAATGGCTACGCATAAGCTGTATCCGTAGCAAGGCGAGCTCCTTATTCTGACGACGTGTTCCTTCCTTCCGTGATCAGAGGTTTAGGTGGACTGGCTGCCTGGTTATCCCAAAAACCCTTGGTTTCAGAGCTGTGACCAAAAAAACGAGTTGCAGAATGTTGCAGACACATCAGACACATTAACCATGCAGAGCTACGCAGCTATCATCCTGCGTCACTCACCAACGCGGGCCACGCAGGATGCTCGTGCAGGCTGCGGAAAGGCCGGAGCTGCAAAATCGAGCCTTGGGACGGCCGACAGCCGACACTGATGGAACAATCTAACCAGCACATGGCTACGAGTCAAAAAAATATATATAAAATGCAGTAAATACATCTATATACACTTTTGTTTTTTAACTTAGCTATGGAAAATCCCCTATAAATGGAGGTTTTCGTGGGAAAATCCACTATTTTCCGGTGGACTGTCCATTGCCATGTTCAACCGACTGCAACTCGGCCAGCGAGCTCGTCATCTCCCAGGTCAGCCGGACACACCTGGGCTGGATCTGAGCATGATGATGCATGATGTACAAGTATAGGAGAATTAAATAGAATTAAATGAGAATGAAAATAGAGACTCTCCATCCATGAAATTTGTCCAAGATTGTCCAAGTTTCAGTTCTCTCAACAGCTTGGCTTCACTTTTCAGCGGGTCCATTGGCAACAACTCTCTGCACAGGCACTTTGGCTGCGACAGTTGGACAGTGACATGAAGAAGATTTCAATCAGAATCCGAAAAGTCTACATCTTCAATTCTTTGGGGGACTGCAGTCATTTAAATCAGTTTAAAATCAGTGCAATTCACTGTTAGATCACAGACTCCCAGAAGAACAAGGTTTGCGGATCCTGAAACTCTTGAGGAAAACACTCAAGAGTCCATGTACAGTGGATGAATGGTATCATCCTGAGAAAGCCAGGCCCAGCATGTCAGCCATGATTTTGGCCCACTCATTAAACATCATGAAACCTTTTAGTAACGTGGAAAACGAGATAAACCATATCATATCATATCTGTATAGTAGTTGTTTCAGGCGTTATCCTAGTTTGATCCTTTTTTTTTCCAGAAAAATGGATGACTCATGGGTTCCTGAAACTCATTGGTCTCGGGAAGCCTGGCTGCCCTCAGCCTTTTGGCATCCGCTCTCGTCCCCGGAGTCGCTGTAATTCGGCCTCTCGTCCGTTCAGAGTGATGATCGTGAACGACAAATTCCAACTACCCTCTGGTTATGTCAAAATAGCTATTGAAAATGACCATAGAAATAGTGGATTTTCCCATTAAAAATGGTGATTTTCCATAGCTATGTAACAAATTACCAGAGGGTATCTGAAAGCAGCATTCACTGTCCCATCCATTGAAAATCATTGAAAGTGCTAGGCATAGCCTGGCCACTTCAGAAATTGAATGCGGAGGATTATCCTTGGCAACAGCCTCATTACCTCGACAGCGTTGCTAACACAGTTTACGCTGGATGGTTGTACATTGCATGTAGCCCCGCATGTAGCCACGTGTTGGATCGACACACTATGCTGAAATGGAAAAAAGAACAACAAAAGCTGTTGTCTTTTACAGAATAATTAATATATATATATATACATATAATTATTTATGTATATAAACATATAAACATATTATATTATATATATATTATATAATTATATATATTATATGTATTCATTTACAGTATTCATGTCCACCCATCACCTCCAAGCATCACAACACCACCAAAGATCAGCGATTCCAGGTGGACCGCCTTCAGCCGGAGCTGTGCAATTTGTTCCTTCAGCAGCCGCTGCTGCAGCCGTTCTTTGCAATGCAAAATGTGCAACTCGAGGTGCTGATTCTCACTGAGATGCTGCAGCCTCTCAACTCTGCATGTCTGTCCAACCGTCCCGACCCCATGGTGCAACAATAAATAAATGCGCTTAGTAACTTCAGACTAGACTACTTCAGGTGTCAAAAATAAAAACTCATCCAAACAAAAGATCAGAGTCCACAAAAACGGTACATGTACCCGGGAGTCCTCGAACTAAATGGAGGTTTCGAGCTGGGAAAGTCACCGAACACAAATGGTGCATTGTCCATTACCATGTTGGATTACCAGAAGGAAAAACACCCCAAATGACTATCAAATCATAGGGAAAATGATGATAGTCCAGTGGATTTGGGATCCCCCATATCATCCGGAAACAAAACATCTCCGAACCTGGGGTCCGACTCCAGCACCCTCACAGCCGCAGCCGCGCGCAAGGCATCTGGAGCATCTGGAGCATCTGGAGCATCTGGAGCATCTGGAGCATCTGGAGCATCTGGAGCATCTGGAGGCGCGGTGCCTGGTGGTTCCCAGTCAAGTTACATGGGATGAATGGGCTATGGTCCATCCATCCCATGGTAAAGCGTATAATGCTGCATGCAACAATGTAACAAGCATAAACGATGTAGATCATAATATGTAGATAAAACCCCAATTGATGACCCTCCGCCAATATGAGCAAGTTACCCTTAGCCTAGCTTCGACCGATTTGACCGGCGCGGCACAGCTATGCATATCTACATTGATACATATTATATATATATACACAACAATATCATCAATATCAACTGAATTGATAATATGAATTAATCAGATAACTTCATATCTGGCTATCTGTTCTCTCCCAATCAAATGCTCAAGGCCGAAATCTGCCGTAAAGTGAGCGCGGACTTAGCAGGGACGCCATCGCTGACAGGGCATTGGTCAACCGGTCAACCGTATGCAGCTGGTTTCCAAGAACCAAAAAAAAATGAGATCGGATCATTCACCATTTAAGTCTTTAAGTCTTATGAGTAGTTAATTTCGTTAAATCATCTGAAATCACCCAATGTTTGGTGATCAATCCATCATAAAAATACAATACTCACCGCGTGGGGAAAAACTGACCCCTCGCTATCTGCCAAAACGTTTGGGTCATGAGGTGAGCCCCAGGTATCCTGGTGTCTGCAGCCCTGTCCGAACCTCTGTCTGAGGGGAAGCTGTTGGGGTGGACTAACAACAGAACAGGTTAGTCCAGAAAAAGTGATTTTCTCACTGAACATGAGTCTCCAGAGCTGTGAAAATGGACGTTTGACATCGTTTGACGCCAAGGAGACACTGGACAAGGATAAATGGATATCAATCCTCTATCAGTCGGATGCTCCGCCTGAAGCCACTTCCAGCTCGCTCCTGAGACAGCAACCTTTGTCCCAGTGGATAGGAAATCTATGGTGCAGCCCGTGCAGCCCCCTAGAACCTACATCAACAGTATGGTCAGAATATTTAATATACTAAACTATACAAAACTGACCATACTATTCACTAAATGATACACAAAACTATACACTAAACTCGCTGTATGCTATGGCCTAGTACTATATTAGTCCTCTGCAGCTGCAGATCGTGGCAGAGGCCTGGCAGCGTCACTGGTGGCTGCTCAACCCATTAAAAAATGTCATCCCTTTATGATCTTCATGCTGCTTGGTTAATAGATGTTTATGATGTTCATTCCCATTGTGGATGATGATCATTCATGATATTTCCATATATTTCCCTACAGACTCGCTAGTTTTTGACGCCCTTCTTTTCAGCCAACAGGAGTTTTGAACACTGCGAAAACCTGATTCCCACTTGTCAAGATGGCATAGATTCGATCTTGAAGTAACTGGCTGGGTTGGGAATCAACTTAGGAGGGAAATAGAGGGAATATAAGTAATGTGGTTAAAACAATAATAAACTACCCGTTTGGGAATGGTTTATACCACCTATCTATGGTGATTTTGGGGATGGTTTATGGCATTGTTTCAACCACATTATAGTAGATCCTGAATGGTGAGGGGCCTGAACCAGATGTTCCAATCCTTGGAGCGTCCAACTCACCTTGTTCCGCCGGCGCATCTTTGGAGCAGGTCTCCTCCATCCCATATAGTTGGATCCCATTCGAATCCGGTCAACCACAGCTGGCATTATGGGTTTGGCGAAAATAGGCCAAGAAAACCCATAGGGTCCCCCAAAATCTCAGAAAATCTCATGGTTAACCACCCCTTCCCCCACACACAAAAAAAAGCCATTTTAAGGATCGTTTTGGGGTATCCCCATGTTTGTGCACAAGCCCATTTTTGCATTGGTACCTGAAACTGAAACTCCCTAAAGATTAGTTGAGATTTAGATAGATTTAGTATGGAACCCAAAAACTTACCAGATTTCAGTGTGCCAATCCCGTCAACCAAGCTTGGAAGCACCCCGCCAACTCCTCCTGGATGCTGCTCACATCACGACCGAGTGCTTCCATCTCCTCAACTATATAAGTGATGAAATGGGACTGCGATCGAGCACAGACTACTCTACCAGAATACCAGTGGAATGTCTTTGATTGGTGAAATCCACATTTTACGGTTGAAAGAATGAAAATAATTTGGACTAATTTTGCATAGCTCAAAATTGGGGTGAGGTGCCAATTCTAAATGGATAGTAAGAGTTTTAACCCACCTTTAGTAAGGGAGAATCTCTGCATGAAACAATTACTCCGGATATCGACCCAGTTGGCATCTCCTCGGGATCCTCGGGGTCCACTGCAAAGTCTGCCTGTCGCTGTGCCGGCCAAAAGATATCCAGTCCAGTCTGTGGAATTTGGAACTCAAATTCCCAAAAGATTCCAGTTCAAACTCAGTTTTCATAGTTTTCTGAAGGTTTTTTGTTGTTTTCCCTGATGGTCCAGTTCGCCTCCAACCTCAGCGCAGGGTGAGATCTTGGAGAGGGGCTGAAAACCTCAGGCTGTGGCTTCATGGCTGCCTCCACACAGGGGCTGCGTGGCTGGAACTGTACATTCCTGGGCTACCTGCCTTTAGCCGGGAATGTGTCCATTGAACAAAGTCATTTCAGCAAAAGCATCAAGGTTATTCAAAGTTCTTCATGTCAAGTGCCATCCGGTTTTTCAGAAATCTCTAGTGACATCCCCCAGATGTCCCTGGACCTAAACATTTCAACAACATTCCCTGCTTCGCTGCCTGCAAATGTTGCTGCGCCAATACCACTGCCTGTTGCTGCGCAAGATCCGCTTGTCGCCTGCTCTGCAGCAGCTGGGCCTGGCAAACAACATAGCTGGGAAACCATGTGTCATATATGTGATATCCTCACCAAACATCACCAAACACTAATTAACGACAAGGAAGAACTCTGTAATTAAACATCTGAAAAATGCCGGACCTCAGAACCCCACAGAATAATGCCAAATATTGCGGTCTCTCCGACGCACAGAAAATACAGGCTGTATGTTTTTTGACAAAACATGGGGGGAACATGGGGGAACTATAATCTTATGCACAGATGATAGATGCGAGATATTCACGTCGCTTCGCGACGGCAACCGCCCGCACCGCATCGTTGGGCAGCCGCTCATAACTGCCAATGATGTCGGCCATTGAGACCAAAAACATCCGAAAGTACTGATTGTCGGAAAAAAAAACGCGAAGAATTTGATAGCCATGTATAGCGGACCAACGCAGTTCAAAAAATAACGAA
>Ga0126342_10013869_pt1 | contig 14249 bp, 12 predicted proteins | sample Cyp1metagenome_FD_92528 | JGI IMG/M metagenome (GOLD analysis project Ga0126342, IMG submission 92528) | Coral microbial communities from Lord Howe Island, Old Settlement Bay, Australia - Cyphastrea 1 metagenome | ecosystem: Host-associated > Invertebrates > Cnidaria > Coral ...
TATATAATTATACATATATATAATTATACATATATATATAATTATACATATATATATATATATATATATAATTATACATATATATATATATATAATTATACATATATATATAATTATACATATATATAATATGTGTATGTGAGACCACCACCCAGTCATGTGAATGACAGCATAGGATCTCATTGGAAGCGCCTCGTCGCTATCGTCGTCGTCGCTATCATCGTCGTCCCAATCAAAATTCTCCCAGTCCTCGGTGATAGGTGAGCTGGTGGGTGGTTCAGCCACCCATCCCCATCATACCCCCCATATATATATACAAATATATATATATAGGCCAATATGGATCATCAATGATCATCATTTCAAAACAGGGTTGACATTTGACGAACATTTGAAACCACCAACCGGTCGATTCTCATAATTCTGATGATGATTTCTGAGATATGCTGAGGATAGAGTGAAGAAAATTGAAGGGCAGAAACATGCAAAGATGACCAAAAAAAAACGTCAGTGTCAGCTCGGAATATTGTCATGCATAATTCTGTTTTGTTATAAAATTTATATAATCGGATGATCCCATGGAAGTGATAGCAAAGGAACTTGATGGAACTTGGTTATATGTTGTACCCCTTGATATATCTCAGTTATAAGGGATTACAGCTCACTTAATTACTAAGAATGTACTAATGTTTGGGTCATCCGGGTATGAGAACCTTTCTTTTGCTTTGAATATATTTCCTAAAATGGTCCAGGGTCTGTTGGTCATCTAAAACCCATGGATTCCGCATGGAGCGAGAGCTCCTTTTCATGGGAACTTGGGCCCCTGAAGACCCTCAATCGTTCAGAAATTGATCTGTCTGGTGGGGAACACTACGCAAAGCGGGATGCTGGGTGAAGCACAGGCATAGGCTGTAAACAGTGTATCAGTTGCCACGCCTAAGCTGGATATTCTCCCTTGGAGTTAGTGGGCAATCAGCTAAATTCAATGCTATCATTATGATCAGGATTTTTTACATTACATTGTATATACTATATTCGGTTATATTATACTATATTAGGTTGTATTATAGTCTATTATATTATATTATATTATACTATATTATATTGTATATATTATATTATATTGTATTGTATTATATTATATTATATTATATTATGTTATATTATATTATATTATATTGTATATTGTATTGTATATTGTATTGTATATTGTATTGTATATTGTATTGTATATTGTATTTTATTGTATTTTATTGTATTATATGATATGATATTATGTTATGTTATGTTATGTTATATTCTGTTCGATTCTATTGTATTACCTTATACTATATCATATCATATATCCATTTCTGCAATACCCCCCATCATATCCCTTCATTGCTTCACCAAGCGGCATCTTCTTCCTCCTCTTCTAGCAGAGTCTTATCACCTTCGCCCTCAAGGGCGCTGAAGTCCAGCTTGGCCTCAGCAAAGTTTGATCCAATGGACGGCAGCATCGTGGTCGTTCCTCAATTGACTGAAAACATCTGAAATCACAGGATTTAAGAGGAAGCTGGAGATTTTCCCGGTTTTCGGGATGGCAATCAAATGGGATCTATAGGTGAAAGACTATTGCTATCTGCGGAGTTGTCCAGTCTGACCCCGACACCGCCTCCTCGGCTTTTTCGCGAACCCTGATCTTGCTTCCACACATCTCCACCTGTGTCGACGAGGATATGTTGGTTTGTCTGAAAATGGGGTACCCCAAGTCCATCATCTTTCCCTATTAAATCGCAAGTGTTCATAGTAAATCCACGGTTTTTTGGACAAGCCATACGCAAGGAACTCATTTCTTTCATGGCTGATGGTGTATCGAAGGTGGGCGTCTACAATCCAGTTTGGGGTGCACTATGTGGGGATTCCTGTGAAAACCTGGGGGTTCTAAGGTTTTTTAACTCTCAACCATCTCTGGTTGGTGGTATACCTACCCCTCTGAAAAATATGAGTCAGTTAGGATTATTATTCCCAATATGTGGTTATATTTTTCAATGTTCCAAACCACCAACCAGATCTTGACCACTTCATGACTCGCTTATGAAGGCCACCAAACTGGGCTACATGGTCCACCTACCCAATGGGCCAATGGGCCAATGGGCCATGGGGATGATCCCAAAATGGCAGTTTTAGTGGAGGCAACCCAGCATGGTTGATATTATTTGATCATGATGAGTTCGCACATTTATGAATGTGGCATCCCACGTTGTACCCTGAGTTTCTCAAAAAAATAGGATACACCATTCCATGCAGTGGTTTAGAGTCTCGTATCTTATCATTAAACACCTGCCATAAACTGGGGCACAGTATGTCTCATGTTCCCTTTGCCCCTCCTCGTTCATGGTCGCTGCAGCTTTCTTTTGTCCCTCCTCAGTGGCGAAGACCACCCAACCTGGCGCAGGACATCTGTCGGTTTGCCAACACAGCTCGAGACAGTTCTCGACACATCCCCCGCCTAAGCCTTTATTTTTGCCCTTGGAACGGCCCTTGCGTTCGCTTTTGATCTGACAGCCAATCACTTCACCACAGGGCGCAAAGGCTTTCTTTAACATCCTCAGCTGGCAGCAATGGTGTACAGCTGGTATATACCATCAAACCAACACTGTTTGACCTTGTGTCAGCTTGGACCATCTTCGCTTTTCCGGGGACTAAGCGTGGGAACATGATTTTGGAATATGTTTGATATGTTTTTGAACGGTAAGACGACTCGGAAACTGTAGCACTTGGCATCATTCAGATGGCAAACCACTTCCAACATTTCAATCAAAACACCACCAAGTTGTACATGTGACAGGAAGTTGATGGGTTGAAATGTATCCTCCAACTTATGCTCTAGCTCTCGACAATGTCAAATCATCAAGGAGTTGGTGATGCTGTATATGTATATATATACTAGGCTACACCTGTAGCACATCAAGCCATCCGTCAGAATGAGAGAATGCTCACATAATTGAGTAATATTGAGTATGATTCCTGGATTTCGACCGCCGTTCTCAATTGCCACACATCGGGATTGAACCCTAAAGGGGAGCACATCACACAGACCACTTTGATTTGGCTTGTACACTCTATGGCCTGCAACTGGAAAGTCCAAGCCCCATGAACCCTTCTCGTTTTGGCGGCAATGGAATAAATGTGCAATTCGACCGATAAACAAACAGGCAACACATGAATTTGGAGGCCAGTTGACAGGAGACATTATAAAGAAAACCATGCACCCCAATCTTCATGGTTACCTGCATGAATCTCAGTGTCGCAATCTAGCTTGCAATAAATACTTGAAATTTTACACTGATGGCAAGGCAAAAAATGTCTATAGACCAGGGTTTTGACAAACACCCATATCATTGAGGGTTTGTCTCAACGTTGAAACCCCAGACTCCCATGGCAAACCTCCTTTCCCTGTAAAATTGCGATAGATCACCCTCTGGTAATTTTACATGGCTATTGAAAATGGCCATTGAAATAGTGAGTTTTCCCATTAAAAATGGTGATGTTCCATAGTTATGTTAGTCTACCAGAGGGTATATGTTAATCCCCCGGTTCGGGACAAACACCAAAACACCAATCGTTGGTTCTGCGTCCAATTCTATCCCACCAAATTCAAAAAAGCATCCGATTGCATAGACACACATATGCCCATGAAGTGGTTGGATCTGTAATCTTACAATACGCTGTACGCATATATATATATATATACATATATATATATATATATGTACATATATGCATATATATATACATATATATATATATACACATTTACTGTGTATATATATAATATTGTAAAATCATGTGTATGTATATATATTACAAGCACACACGCGCACACACACACATGATCCACTTCCTTGACCGGGGATAGCGGTCCATCCATACCGCCCAGTGACTCCTCATCGACCTGTAGCGTGGTTTCTATCCAAAACGAGGTGGAGACGACAGGAAGAGAAGTGGCCAAAACGCAGGGGGATATCTAGCCTTTTACGGGCCTTAGCCACCAAAAATGGGGATACAATCCAGAGGTGGTTGATTCATGGGGGGTCATTATGGCTGATTGATGGGTGAAATGATTTCAATGGGATTAAATGGGTATGGCTCAAAATGATCAAGCTTCTGGAATGGATGGCTTTGTGTTGGTGAGATAGTCCCACGCCGAGATTCCCTATCATTAGCTGCGGACAATACCTGGACTGGCTATTGGACATCTGATCCCCAACTAGGCTTCAAACAATGATGGTCATAACAATCCCAATTCCAGTACCAGCTGAGTGTGGATCCCCTATCATGGTTCAAAAACCCGTGTAAGCGGCCATGGAGGGTTGGTGGAACAGCACTAGTCAGTAAATAGTCAGTAATACGCAAGTAGAACTTCAGTAGAACTATGATAAAGACAGGTAAAGGAACTCTCAAGGGTCCAACCTAATTTGGGTGTCAAATGCATGGTATCATGACGGAAGAGATAGCTGGGCTCATTGATGATTCTACTGGGATGGTTACCGCTGGTTACCCAATAAATTCCACCCGTACAAACAGCCATTTCACACCATACCAGCATTTCTTGTTGATAAAATCCACCATCCAGAATTGGTAGGTTCCTCCTCATCTTGTTTCAAGGGTCATTGCTTCACCATCATATTTGCATGGGATAATGATCCTAAATCCCATGTTGTTTTGCTTGCTACTCAAAATTTGCTGGTGAAGACCCAGTGTTTTACCCATTGAACCACACTTTTGCTGATGAAACGCATAGTTTTTGCCAGTTACTGTCCACCATGTTAAACCATCAATTTTTGCTGGTAACGACACCAATTTCGGAAAAATCCCAGTTGTTTGCTTGTTATGCCAGTCTAATCACCATCTTTTCTTGGTTTGGCTGAAAATTTGGTACGTGTATCCCATTCCATCCACTGGTCTATCATCCTCATAAAAATGACGGTATGTGACCACATACTGTGGGAGTAAATGTCACATTTCTGGACCCAAATCATATTAAGTTGGCAAACTATAAATCCGAGTAGATCCCATCAAATATCCCCATTAATCCCATGGTTTATCACCATTTCCATATTAGAACGTCGGCGATATCCCCATCGAATGTCCCCATCTTTGATTAACCTGGTTATAAAAAGTGAGGGATACAAGTGGTACAAGTGTACTTTCATGATTTTCATTGTATTTTCTATACTAAGGTTGGTGATATCGCCATAATTGGCCCATAACCCCACGCTTGATCCTCAATCTTTTACGGCCTCAGCGGAGAAGCCGGTGACCGTCACGGTGGGCCCCTCGGGCAGCGGCTCCTTCTTCCGACGTCCACGGCCACGGCCTGCGGTTGGGGATGTTTCAGAAGGACTCCATGTGAATTCATTTCCAGAAATATCTCATATGATCTTGTGTATAACTATGCTGTATGACTGTATATCGCATATTTATTTTTGCATTTAGTTATTTATTTAGTTATTTATTTATTTATACCTGTGTATGATATGACATGATGTGGTGTGATATTATGTTGTTTGATTTGGTTTCATGGACTTCATATGATTGGTATGAATTGATATTAATTCTATTTACTGGGGTTTGATACAAGTTCATATGATTGCAGTAATTGTGTCGAAGGATCCTAATGATTGACAATTACCCATACAGTCATTGGCTATGTTAGTTATATCATTGTTATGTCTACATATGCATGTATACACAATATCTCAGGGACTCATGGCTTTGAGTCCAAATGGGGACTTCAAAGGGCATTGATCTCCGCATTGAGCATACCTGTTGTTGGGCAGCCCGAACTAATGGCGTTGTCCAACAGTGGATCAACCATTGGGTTTTGGGAACCAGCCCATGGCTGACCCAATCAGCCACCAACATGGATCTACCAACCAAAAATGAAACTGTCGCTGGTGGTTCCCTAGTTTTGGGTCACCAACTCTCGCGGAGTCCAAGGACGAGCGTTGCTAAACCTCGCAGAACATCTAATCCAACATATCGATGCCCAGTTTGGTGTAGCTGAATCCGACTCAATACATATTCATTAAAAATCATTAAGGCCACCATGTCCAAATCCTTCCACTCTGTCACGGTTTAGAACCCTTGCTGTATGGCAATGGCCTTCGCCACTGACAGTCACAGAGGCCTAAAAAGCTGGATATGTACCGATCTGATTCCGACTGTTCCCCAGGTGGGATGTTCACCATTCTGATGGAATTGGCTGCAGCGAACCACCGTCTTGCTGAGCATAGTATGATTACTCAGAAGCATTCCTTGAACTTTTCATGCCAGAAACGTACAAGAAAATGACAAGGAAAACACTCAAAGCTGGGGTCTCTCTCAACTCTCATCTGAAATTTGAAGCAGAAAAGAATCGTCTGCACCTTTGGTTTCTTCGCCATATTTCTCCACGGTGATGTTGCCGCTCTTGTACCTCAAGTGCTGCAACCCATCATACCCAGCTGGACACACCTCAAATAAAGGGGCCCAGATGTCCAACCATGCATGTTCCAAGGGATTCCATGTTCGCCCCTTAAAGATGAGTCCCAAGATGGTGCCGTAGGTATTGACCCATCCCCATGTAGGAACCATCCCAGGGACGGACACCCTCGACTCCGCTGAACATAAAAATGTTGTTAAGTAGATCCATAGCTGCCACGTGTTGTGCCACTCCAAAGCCCTTTGCACCGAATCTTCGCTCTTGTATTGCACATATGCCTGAGCCAACGAGGTGCCCACATCAAGGGGCACTCAGCTGGCGACGCCGATGCAGATGATTGGTAGAGGACGAATAGCAAAACTGCTAAACCCAAAGCAGTCTGAACTTTGAAGGGCTGCATCTGGCCGAAAACTCCAGCATCACCAACCGAAGTGCAGTGAGCAGTATGAACAAACGTAATAGTTGATTCAATCCAATATCTGTTTGAAATATCTAATGACTGTCAACATCTGTAAACCTTTGGAAACGGGAAATGGAGCTACACCTGGGGATCCACTGCCAAGCGTCAAATCCTTTGCCCTTGCCGTTGCCGTCCAAGGGCATTGAAGCCTCGGCTCCCAAGACTCCGATGTGGATCCTAGCTGACAGATATATAGTGATAGCTGGATAGGTATATTATCTATATCAGACCTTGGATATATAGTGATGGTCATAATATATCTATCCCCAGGTATTTAGATCGATAGATAGATGGACGGATGGATAGACGGATAGGTATATTATCATCCAGTTGCTAAGTGCGACGCACATCCGATTGGTATGCTTATAGAGAGAAGGAGAGAAGCCGTGCATTTAAATTACGAATGTATGCACCAGATGCAGATGGACAGGTGTGCAAAACCAGATCCGATCCGCAGGTGTATGTGTGCAAACACACTAGGGATCTCTGATGTGCGACCCTGTCTTCCTCCATGTCTTCCTCTAACCACAGAAAACTATCTAGCCTCCCAGCCTGACAGGGTGGGAGTTCGACGTCCGTCTCATGCGGAGTGTTGGGACGTTGATGTCATTCCAATCACTTGCCACATGGAACATCATGGAACCATCACTACGCGGTTCAGGATGGAAACAAAATGTCGCACGCATTGATCACGATAACTACTACATGTATCTACATGTACCATATTCTGTATATCTGTAGAACTATATAGATAGGCAAATAGGCATTTATAATCATTTATATATAATATATATATATATACACAAGTATTACCTGTTCCTTCCTAAGAAATCAGAACTTTGTGTATAGGTAGAGACGGTAGAGAGCTTCCCGAGGAACCGGAGACTCCAGGAGTTGCGGTGCGGCTTCGTTGATAGTCCAAGCAATACGTAGGTCCATAGGTTTGTCTGAAGATTGGGGATTGATGATAATCCTTTTGAACTGGAAGTACCCAATTTTCATAACCAACAGGTTGATCTTGGTTCGCTGATCTTTGGCACAACTGCATGTGGGCAAGAATCATTGGGGCCAATGAAAAAAGGACAAAGTGTTCCAATTTGTGGTTTCAACCACTGCCAAAAAATATTGAGCGGTTGGGATCATCTTCCCAACTAGGCTTCAAGATAGAAAATACTATTGTAATATATTGAAATTGTTAACAAGTGTTATATAACAAAAAAGAAAAAACACATCCACAAATTTACAAATATTGCTGTCTTCGACAAGTCCGAAGTCATCATTCCAGAGAAAGATGATACCAATGATACCAATACGTCTGCATAATCCTGGAATTGAGGTCAAACCCAGGGTGACTGGACAATTTGCGTTTTGAGGAACTTGCATGGGCTATTCCCAGACCACCCTGATTCTAATTGCACCCCGTGAATTTTAGATGGAACGCCAAAATGTTTACTTTGAATCAGGAAATCATAATAATTGTGTATAATTATCCACCTTTACTGTCATCCTCATTCATCCTCCAATCCCATTTGCGAGGGGTGGAATGTCAGTTTTCGGGAGGATATCCAGGATATCCATATCACGGAGATCAAGACACTCGTAGCAATGGGCCGCAGCTACCGAAGTCGGATTTCAGTTGCTGTTCCGTCAGCCAGTCAGGTAGTCCACGGACGACCTGACGCTGGGACGATGGGACGATGGGACGACACGACCGCAAGTGGGGGATCTCATGGGATGAACTTCGCACATGACGGGACAATATGGGATATATATGGGATATATAATGGATATATGACGATGTATGATCAACATTGATGTGATTTTGATGAACAAGAATGGAGGATGCCCTCAAATTTCCAAACTGGGACAAAATGATGATCAACTAGAAGAATTTTGGGGTTGCCCCGAAGTTTCAGCCTATTTTACGAAGCACCAGGAGGTCTGCGGTCTGCCTCAGATAGATATGGATCACACAGATTTGGAAACCACTCCGAAATAGAGATAATAAACCTTTTGGGGATGTTCACCTACCCGATTTTCCAGGTTTGGGATTATCCAGTTGAGTTTGCAGGGTGAAGCTATCCGAACTTGGGGATACTTAAGAAGCACCGCTGGAAGAGACTCAGCTCTTGTAGCATATGAGGATGGGACAACATCCACATATTTTGCTATTGGAGCTTCCGTCTTTTTGTTTCAATCATGTTTGGTTCCATATTAGAGTATAACGATCCGTACCCAATCATCAACCAACGGAGGATGACAAACTTGTGGGCCTACTGATAGCTCATGTTGGATCGCTAGCCATTTTATAGTTGGTTAAGGCCCCGATATTCCTAGTCAAACACTTAGACCCGATTTTGCTGGACAACCCCCCTTTGTTAGTTCAACCCGCAGGTTTGTTTGTGTAACCATGTGTTTCTACTTAGGCTACGTGCTTCAGGTTTTGCCGTTAAATCATCATGTTTTAAGTCACCAATCATCGCCACTTGGGAGATCAACACCTTCCAAAATGCCACCATGCGGCCACCGTGAAGTCATCGTTCTTCTCTTTCGAGCCACGACCGCCACGACCACGACCCTCCCTTTGTCTTTTCTCATTGGCACGGTGAACACCTTAACGGAACATGGGGCTGCAGTTGAGGTTTCTCATCGATATTATAACCATGATACTAATCCGCGTAAGTTGGGATGTAAACCCGATAAACCCATAATTGTGGCAATTTACCTACTGATTGAGAACTGCACCCGCAAGTAAGGGAACCAGCCCCTGCTCCAGGAACTTCATAGTTGGATAAAGGATATCAACAACGGAAAATGTGGAAGATATGATGTATTTCAAATTTTCCGTGGTTTCATGCACATTAGAAGATTTCACATATTTGACAGACTAATGTGTGCATCTGGGTGCCCAAATTTCTAGGAAATCAATGGTGCCATGCTAAGACCAATTATTTGAATCGTCCGGCCCAAATGAATACATGTCCCTGCGTTCCCAACCATTAGGCCGAATATCCCAAGATCATATTTGTTTAAATCAATTCTACAAGGTACTCTCTGACAATCACATATGGCAAGCCATATTGACTCCGAAATCATCTCAACAGCGGTGATTTGCGGTTCCCATCCACGAAAGGGATTCATGACCTTCTTGCGGTCCAAATTGCTAATGCTGTTGCCATCGCCAAAGATCTCTTGATTGTCAAGTTCCAATGCCCTGATTGGTGGGACGGTCAGGTATGGAAAAGAGTTGCGTTCTGAATGGTATTTCACAACCAACCTAGGACCAGCAAGGTCCGCCATGTTCATGAGAGCTGGGCATAGAACAGTCTGAGAATGTTTGTGAATACCAGTATTTATGAATACATATATGTATACATATTTGAATTTATGTAAGTGTATATTGTATATTGCAAATGTTTATGTTGTAAACGTATGTATATATATATAGTCGACATATTGTATGTATGTATGTATGTATGTATGTATATATATATAAGAATGGTGTATTCAAATATATTGTGCATATATATATAATATGTGTGATGAAAAAAATGTGTGTATATTGCATAGATGTTCTAAAGCGATTGTAAATATATATATATATACACTTAAAAAAATATTTTGTGTATATATATATACTGCAAACATATTCATCTGACTTTAGTGGGGCTGTATATTGCAAGGTTGATGTGTGTGAATATAGAATCATATTTGGTGTATGTGTGTTGTTAGTATGTTTAGTATGTTGATGTACAGTAAATGGCATGTTTTACTTTGTATTTCTAAAGTGATACAATCGTCCCTTGGAACGGTGTTTTCGGTCCACCAAATTCCGGGAGAAGGGGGGGTGATCTACCTTGAGCAACACCCTGGACAAAGTTCAATGAGTGTATCTGTTATGAAAAACAAATGCACCAACAAACGCACCAACAAAAGGCAGTGCTTCTATGTTTTTGATATTGAAACATCAACCGGTTTACGTGCCCCAGAGTGCCTGGCTAGATCCCCCACATTAGGGGCATGTTCCTGCTTATGGTCAACATATTGTCCCCCATTTTGCCGCTAGTTTCCAGTGCATTCCAAAGAGTACCCTGTCCACGTCAATAACCACCATTCGATCACACTTCAAAAAAAATATACTGTAACCTGACATTGGAATTGTCCTGCCTACCGATGATAGACCTTTTGAAACGTGTTACATTGCCATGTGTGATCGCAACCGGGATTGCCAAGGTATATACATGCAATTGGCCAATCAACTTGTTTTAAACCAGCCATAAATTCGATAACCTCAAGGAGGGAACTTATCAACAAGAGTTATTGACCACATCTTCCTATTACAGTCCTTGGGTTTGAGTTTGAATTCATAGTAAACATCATACAACCACCTCTATCCACCTCTGGCCTTACGACCTCCTCTTCACTGGAATATTGGACAAAGGCGGTGCCCTTCGGCAGGCCATCGCTGCCACGGGGAAGACGAATGCGAACAATCTCTCCGCAAACCATAAAAGCGTTCCTGCCCGGTAGGAAAAACACTAGGGAAAAAAAAACAGGCTGGCCAGGGCCTGCACGCTTAGCTTAGATTATTGGATTGCATATACTGTAAATAAATAAAATATGGATACTCATAGAAGTATGATAAGTATATATACCAGTACCTGTATATCAAGACACAGAGATTGGTATCGATGTAGATCTAGCTTCTTCCGGCATCGGCTTCGGCTACCTGGCCAGGCTTTGCATCCACAATTCGAGAAATACCTATATACCATTTCGAAACCGTCGCGGCAGATCTTAATCGAGGCGAATAGTGTATTGGAAAAACATGGAAAAACACTCAGTCTTGTGCACCGGCTACCTTGAAAAAAAAACACATTTTCTGGGAGACATCCTTCGAATTCCATCGAAAATGGAAGTTGAAAATCTAAAGCAAAGCATTTCTCTTGACAACTCTTTCTCCTGACGTCACTCTGTCTCGCAAGACAGATCTTTCTCCTTGACGCCTCTTTCTCCTGACATCTCTTCTCTTGACAACTCCTTCCCTTGACAGCGCTTTCTCTTTGCCATCTTTCGCCCTGGTATCTCTTTTCTGCTTGGCCCTTTTTCTGTTCACATCTCTTTCTTCTCTTTCTATTGACGACTTTTCTCGCAAATGTTCAATATCCACATCATGGAAGTTTCTCTGCCAAACTTCCTCTGAAAATCGCTGGTAGTCATGAACGTTCACCCGCCCACCATCGTTCCGATGTTCTTCAAAATGTGTTGATCCATTCCCAGTTATTCATTTCTCAGGGCATCTTGGTGAATCTCGGACTTGCCACCCTGAATCTCCTCAGGCCCTGTGGGGCTCCGAAACAAGGGCCCCTTCAATTTTACCTCATTGAAATGGGGTTGCCAGGGTTACCATTGCGTTTTGGATGTGGGAGTTACCACAGTTGCCACTCCATCAACCGGTGGGCAAAAGAACAATGATCCAATCAATGATCCAGTCTATGGAATCTATGGCTTCAATATATTTCAATTAATAATTAATAGCTTCCGGGACCATGCCAAACGGTCCGACGGCGTCCTGAGGGCTGCCTCATCGACGTTCGCGGTGGGAAAGCCTAGAGGGGCAAAGATCTCTCGGTGGAAAACATGTTTTAATCTAACATATTCTAAAGTTGTGCGTTCTGAAGTGGCGGTGTCATGGCGCTCCCCTGGGCGTCAACGAAAACGCTAACAACGCAAAGTCGTTGCTCTTGGGAGATGGTCGTGCAGTCCAGAAAGGTGCTCGTGGCAACGGGCAAAACATGGGTCAGCATAAAATGGTCACAAATAATGTTCCACAAGCACTATAGTGAAACAAGCACACTCAACTCACTACCCGTCACTACCCGTCGCTACCCTGCTTCCTATTCTTCATTTGTTTGCCGCAACCAGGCTGCATGTAATGCTCACATCAGCCCAGAAACCCTTCACAACCACGGTCACTTCATCTTCCTTCTCCTTGTCCTTGTCTGAAACAGTGCTGATGGCTATGTGTGAACAGTCCGGAACAGTTCGATCAACACGCCCGTTCACCGAGCTTCTGACCATGTCCCACTGCGTCAACCATTAAGTGCAAAAACCTTCAAGATGACATCTTACCCAATGGGTGCTTCCAACCTGTTTTAGAAAATAAATGAAAATAGATAAATGAAAACATAAACAAAAATAGTCAGGTCTTTGCTGTCTTTAACAAATTCTCCCAGCCCCATGGAATGAACGATTATTTGACACAATTCACAAAATGTTGGATACCTGGGTCTGTTGAAAAAAAGGGCTCCCAGAACCCAATGGCTGATTATCGCCCCCGCCTTTGAATTTATCATAAACTGGGCTATCCGAGTACCTCCCATGTTTGTACCAATCCAATTTGATAAATAAACTCCCTTGAAACTTTCTTTTTGGTAGATAAATCCCGAATTTTGAATAGTTAAACCCGTTCTATAAAATCCCCATGTCTTTGATAATGCTAAACCATTAGCAAACCCCCAAATTATCTTGTCCTTTAAGCACTTCCGCCGCCTTGTGGCGATGATGAATTGATGCCCAGTGGCTCTCTTGCCTTTGCCTGCACCCTTCTCAATTGTGTCGCTCGCCTTTCTCACCTGAGCCAGGAGCCAGCTTTTGGCAGAGCAGAAGTTGCCAAGAAGAATGGAGATTTAACAGGATATATATCTATTTATATATATATATACATATGTAACAATTCAGAAATGTTGACTTCACTATCCCAAATGGGGATTTACCTATTTAACCGTCTAGCAAGGAACATGCGGATTCCGTGAAGAAGCAATCATTATGGTCTGTAAATATGTTGGCACGGCTCCAGAATGGGGCGTTGCCAGACCCAGAAAATTGGTAATGCTTAGCACTAAACCATCCAAGTAGGGGAGGTAGATGAGGTAGATAGTTTTGAGCCAATCTGAAAGTGGCTGTGGGTCAAAGTTGCGAAGTCCATTCCAGCTGTTCTCAGCTGCCAACTGGTGGTGCAACAGCCTGCTGAACAAGACATATCAACGAGTCCCAAATCATCCAGGAAAGTCCTCAGGTACAAGTAAGCTATAAACAAATAGCTGATTGCCAATTGCTGAATACGATTGTGATGATGGAAGCGTTGTCGGGTAGGCTGTGAGGCACATACACGAAGTGTATGTTGCTTGCCCCGGTTGTTTAGAAATTGTGGGATCTTTACAGAGTAGGCGATGACTTGGCACTAGCTATTCAATGGAAATTTCCGAACCCAAGGAGTAATCATCATCACAATCATAAGCATAATCATCATCATCATCA
>Ga0126342_10013870_pt1 | contig 14249 bp, 11 predicted proteins | sample Cyp1metagenome_FD_92528 | JGI IMG/M metagenome (GOLD analysis project Ga0126342, IMG submission 92528) | Coral microbial communities from Lord Howe Island, Old Settlement Bay, Australia - Cyphastrea 1 metagenome | ecosystem: Host-associated > Invertebrates > Cnidaria > Coral ...
CAACAGCAACAGCAACAGCAACAGCAACAGCAACAGCAACAGCAACAGCAACAGCAACAGCACCACCACCACCACCACCACCATCAACAACAACAACAACAACAACAACAACAACAACAACACCAACACCAACACCACCACCACCACCTCCACCACCACCACCACCAACAACAACAACAACCACCACCACCAACAACAACAACAACAGTAACAAACAAAGCAACGTGATGTCTAAAATCTAAAACAAACAAACAAACAAACAAGTAGAGACTAGACACAATATACAACCTGCCCTTTTAAAATTGCATGGCAATCACAACAATAGTTAATGATGAAAGATCCACCGACCAACGCCCCAATTCGCCCACCAGTTGAGCCATAGAAACCCAGAACTTCTGCAATGGCAGCGGCAGTGGTTTTCTGCACCTCAGTCACGAATGGATGGCAGTCTGGCAGTCCTCCTGGCTCCAATGTGCTCCAATGTATTGTGGCCCTATTTTTTGAACAATAACTATAACCTATTGGTATATCATCCAATGTACTGGGATATCACCAAACATGTAAAAATCCTATAATCGATTAATAGATGGCAACTCATTTTTGGGACTTACTGTTCCCCTAACTGGTGCAATGAGATGTAGTTCAATTGGTTTATAATCTTTATGACAAGATACCATGACCCAATTATTTCGATAGGTGTTCTTTGCGACGTTGGCTCCGGTCTATCTTGTGCCCGGAAAAACATATGGATCTCCGGAGCATGTGGAGTTTCCGGTCTGACTGCACCGGTGATGCGCTTGCAAAAGAGATGAATCCGGGCTAAAACTAACTGCATTGCAATCTTCAGTTTAAACTTGTTTGTAGCGTTTATATCAAAGAAAAGGCATCATGTTTTCCAAAATAGGATCCAAATATTCGATGGCTTCGATGGCTGCGGCCCCAACCGCCAGCAGATTAGAGCCAAACACCTCTATGTAACACATGTTGAATCCTGATATCTGGATATATCTGGCCCTTGCCGCCTTACCAAACTCATACCTCCATTTGCTCACAAACACTAAGCACCAGGACCTGGATGGTTTTCATCATTGTTGCAGATCGAAGTACATCCTCATGATATCTCCACTTCCCCAAAGGACCCCATGATATCCAGACTATACACACAGCCTTTTCCAATTTCTTTTGCATAGTTGGTCCTCCCCCCGCCCAGTGAGCCAACTTGTGGCACCTCCGTCTCTGGTGCGTCACTCTTTGGCCCGGTGCTTGCAGACAGCGTCAGGCTGGGGGGCTCTGGTAGCCTTGGAAGTGCGGAAGCCAGTGGTATCCAGTGGTTAGATACTCCAAGGAAAAACAATTCTTGATCTGGTTAGCGTGAAATACATCATATGACATATATACAGTATATATATATGTAATATGTAAATATAGTATACACACAGTGTATATAATCAATCCTATGATGTTTGATTATTTTACATTCTCTATGTATAGAATATTCATGAATATTCCCTATTTATGGCACAGAACTATACTATACAAGAATGACTAAAGTACTGAGTGGTATCAATCCAAGGTTAACCCAGAAATCGGTATCACCATGAACTTTGGCACTATGACGATGTCCCAAGAATGAGCATAAAGTTGAAGCTTATAGATCTTTTATTTGGCCAATGTTGGCCATGAAGCTTGATCATCCCATCCGGGATGTCTCCAAACTTGGGCCAGTGCAAACCCCTTGGATTTCAATCTGTAGTTTCTCAGAAAATGTCAAATATTTACCAAAGATTTCTCAGATATTCCCAGATATGGGGTATGGCGGGATATGGCGGGTATGGGTCGAGCAAATGTGGTTTTCACCCACCAAGGGACTTTGATCTATCAATTTTGCCGTTGCTGTTGCGCGGCAGTCTCTCTAAGCGGACAATCACTTGCGGCCTGGGCTGCGAAATCCCCCAAACAAGGAGGCCGTGAGAAAATCATCTATAAATGGATGAAACATGGATGATTTGTTTGATGAAATTAAGCAACAAACAGTTTGGGATTTAGATTTTAGATAACCCCAGAACAAAAAAAAACGTCGATTCACTGGCTTTGGGCAGTGCGTGGGCAAAACATTTGAGTTCTCAATTGTCGAACTCCCAGGGCTGACAATTAGACAATTGCACTCGAAATCTTTGGCACGATTAAACCTTAAACGAACTTGAAGACCTTGAAGTCATCACATGTTGGGTGTAGATTGTAGATCCCCAGCATTTTTGTTGGCGTTCAGAATCTCCCATTTCTTCGTTGGTTCTGAATCTCCACACCCCAAATGTCTCATTGCGCCAGGTCGCTGCATGTAGGGAGGCAGGGATTTCTGACAGGAGACTTTGACGGTTGCTTCGTGCACCTCCTGTTCAGGACCTGGACCAAGTTTCAGACTTGGTGGAATGGCCAGGAATTTGGCCAACAATTGTGAATTTGGATATGGTTTATTATTGTTTTACCAACATTAAAAAAAATGGCCAGGAATGTCTCTCCCAAAATATCCCAAATCAAGGAGGAAATGCCGAGGCGCTGTTCATGTCTAAGCCAGGGGCCTTGATGACCGTCTACCATGGTATTTCTCAAGTATTTTGTTCTGCAGATCTCCAAAGGGGAATTGTCATCCAAGCGCATCCATGCCAGTGCGGGAAAGTCAGAACCAATAATATGATTGCTGGACCTAATATTATACTCCATATTACTCCATCAATAATGATATTATGATATATTATGGGATTTTTTGTGATGTATACTCCCAATATTATACTCCCTTAATATTAATGATGTTATGTATACTCCCGTCCCCAAAAATATCAAGTTCCCGTCTCATCTCATGGCACCATATGGATCCAATGGATCCACAACTGAACCACATAGGGCCCTATAGGGCAGCCGAGGGTGGTATAACCACGGGGGAAGCATACGATGTTTTTTTGTACTTAAGTGGTCTGAAGTTATGATGTTCCATCATGTTCCATCTCGTAGCTTGCGATTATGTTTCTGTTGATTAACATCCCCATTGCAATGATTTTGACCTTTCGTGCCATAATATCTTGGGTTGAAAAGCTCCCCGGTTGATTCATTTCGGTGAATGTCCCCCAAAAGTACGAATCTGCCACTCTGAAGAACCTCCATTCTATTCAGAACCATGGGTTACTGATCTTGGGTTGACATTTTCCCAGTAACATGGGTCAAAAGAGTTCATTTCTCATGGTCAAAATCATCTTAATAATCCTCCGAAAAGGCAACCATCAACAAATATCAACTCATTGCAGTGGTTTGAGGTCCTGAACATTTTGCCATCCAATTCTGGGATAGACGGATAGACTGCTTGTGGTTGCAGTTCCTATTAAGACTTAGTAAGTGGATCTATAACCATAAGTTATAGGGCTTATATCATTTTTATTATAATATATATATATCTGGGTAAATTATAATATTTCACTAACCTGAATTAAGGCCATTTTGGGATGATTCCCCTTACTAACCATGATTTCCAGTGAGGTCGCAGTGAGGTCGTTAAAATTTGCCCAGATATATATAATAGTTTTTTTTTACTTTATGGAAATCACCATGGTTTTCCCTTGTTTTCCACCCCAACTCTAAAAATTCCCATGGTTCCCCTGCCTGGCTCGTAATAGGCCACCAAGCCCTGCGTTCCGTTGCTGCTCTTCCGCAAGACGCAGACCGCGGCGCGGGCGCCGGCCGCGCGGCAGGCCGCCTATAGAGAGGCATAAAAAATCCAGGTATACACTGTATATAGCATACGATATACACTATATATTATAGTATATAATTAGATAGATAGATAGATAGATAGATAGAGATAGAGATAGAGATATAGATATAGATATAGATATAATGTATATATATATATATATATAATGTATATATATAATGTATATGTATATATATATTTATAATATATCTATATATATAGGTATAGCGTGTATATCATGCGTAAAACCATGATCATATCCAACTTCTTGAGGCTTCACCTTCAAAAACGATGGCTTCTTTTGTGTTAACTGTGCCTCAATCTCGCCCAGCTCGATGCGGAAGCCGCGGAGCTTCACCTGGAATGTTTGCAGACCACCCAGAAATGTGGATTGATGTTTTATACCACCCATAAAATTTGCTATGGTTTATACACTATTAAAAATGGGTAAACTTGGGATGGTTTACTATTGCTTTACTAACATTATATATATACTATTGGCTATGGCTATGAATACATCACCACTGCTGGTCAACATCCCCAACTTCTTGTGGTTCTTCCCATTCATGCTTCACAAGAATGACCACCGCGTTAGACAGAATCACCAGTCCGCCAGTCCGCCAAATTCTGGCCTGAAAGTCTTTGCGGCCAAGCAGATCAATCACACCACCCTCTCTCCAACGTCCCAGATCGCCTGCCCAGAAAAGGATCAGGAGCTAAAACTTTGGGAAGCCACTGGCTGTTTTCTTGGAATTTGTTTGCAAATATGTATACAGTTCTATGTATATAATCATAATATACATTATTATATACATTTGTCGTATGTCATAGATAAAATATGATGAAATCTGATGAAATCAATAAATATGTATATATATATATAGAGAGATCAAGATCTTGATATTTGAGATATCCAACTTTTCTCAGGCGTCCTCTTGGGCACCCCAAAAATCGTCAGGTCCCGGGCCTGTCATGTAAAGCCTCTTCCAGGATTTCAGCGTCGGACTCTCCGCAGGCTCCTGTGGGGCCACGTCTGGCCATTCCGGGGCCGTTTGAATGGTCGAAGTACTCTCCATGGATTGCCCAATGGCTCAAAAAACATTCTAAATGTGATTCATCAATGGATATTCATAGGGTGCAAATTTTGAGACAATCCCATTTACAATTCAGGATCTCATCCAGGAGCAGGGCTCGGCACCCTGGTTGACAAGTTGGGATACTGAGGCTGGGGTTAAACGGGGTTACACCAAAAAAAGACGAATTTGCTGTAGGAATGAAACTTCTAAACTGATCCAAATTGAACATTTCAGGACCCTAGGGGCTTCGGACTCCAGGGTTGACATTGTCTACAAATTCTATTGTCCGTTCGACGCCGCCCGGCCCACACGCGCATGGGCGGTCAGAGGTGCACAACCCAAGAATTGGGGCAGGGAAACCTTAGATTGTTCACATTTGTTCACCCCATTCAGGCAGCTTTTGGCCCAAGTTGAAACAAACCTTTGACCCGTAGAATATGATAATCCCCAAGATATTGGATTGGGTAGATTTTGGTACTATAAACCCCGAACTAATCACCAGCCCAACACGGCTTCTGAGCTAACCACTGGCCTGGTCCTCGCTGAAGTTGTTGATGGGTGTGCTCTCAACCGTTGTTCCTCCACAAATCATTCGTGTCATCCCATGGAAAGCTTTGACAGGGCTTTCCATAGATCTATATTACAGGTAATGCATATGTTCAATATATATATATATTGATATCTACTACCTGTATATGATCTTATATGTATTGACTTAGTTGTATTTATATATATATACACCAGCACATATTAGCATATGGACAAGAACAAAGTGGCCTTCAGGTATGCGTAGAATGTCACATGCACTGCCACGAGCTTCGCCCAGGCCCAGGCTGTCACAACAGGGCCCGTTCAACGGAACTTGGAAGTGGCGTGCATTTTCAAATGTTGACATGTCCTCAAAAAGCAGCTTTGTTTTTGAATGCCAATGTTGCCATGTTCAAGTATGTCCATGGATTTTTATGGGCTTCCCTTGACATCTGAAGATGTCTTATGGGCTTTCCATGGGGACTTCCATGGGTTCTCGCACCAGTTGCCAGCTCCTGAGTTGCTTTCGAACTTTTCCTTCACAGTGAAGTCAGGAATGAAGGCTTTGGCATCCAGATCTGGCCTGCAGATGTGTGCTGAGCTAACCTCCATGGCAAGTTGATATTGCTTGGATGGTATGTAGATGATTGACTAATTTGAAAGTGAATATTTCCAGGTGAAAATGCTTCGGAAATATCCATTCAACTACTGTAGATGATTCTGCAAACAAAATTTGAACAGAGATGAAAGTGGGGATTTCTGCTTGAACATCTGGTAAAGATATATCAAGCTGTTCCCGAATCCCATGGTGCTATGGGGTATGGATATGTACTGTGCTTGAACATTTAAAATTTGGAATTCAAGTACGCTCTATCTATATATATATATATGTATTATATGTCTATAATAAATGAATAATATGTATATATATATATATATATTAAATATGGGTCAAACATTGTTCCTGACTACCCAATGACAGTATCTTTCGCGGTCCCATAGACCACCCAGTTTCCGGTGCGGTGATCTTGAAGCTGCAACATCAAGGGGGGGCCAACCCTCGAAGGGATAAACAAACCCATCAGCAGGGGATAAATCAAATTGCAAACCCTTGGCAACTTCCCCAAAAGTGGAAATCCAAGATTTTGAACGGGAGAACAGCGAATACTCCCCCAAAAAAACTGGTTTTAGTGACTGAACCAACATCTATGGTTCCATCTTCAAGTCTAGGCCACCATCCTGGAAAAATCACCAAGCCATCCCCAAAACATCCCGCGCTGTTTCAAACGTGCTCGTCCTATTCCTCCATGGTTTCGGGACCCCATCCGACCTGCCCAGGTAGCCACGGGCGATGAAGGGCCCCCCGAAGGCGATTTCGGCCGGTTCCAGGCTCGCCGCTGCTTTGGCTTCGCGCAAGTCCGCCAGTACCACCTCCGAAAAGATGCCGATTTTTGTGGCTAGAAGTTAGAAGCGTTAGGAATATTAAGGAATATCTTATATGTTATAGTTATGATTCTATGATTCTGTGATGGCTATGGGATCTATCCGAATCTGTCCAACTTAGATCGTTGTAAAAGTTGTGGTGGATATCATGTTGCCCCAATCCTCATAATTGTAGGGACTATACCCCGAACTTATGGAGGTGATTAGATCACATCGTGATAGGCATGAGTAAGCCAATGCCATAAACAATCATTGAGTGGTTGATAAGCATCATTCACCAATGACTGATAATAATAATAATCATCATCATCATCCTCCTCATCCTCATCCACCGAGCATGACTGGGGATCATTTCAGGTGGCTGATGATTATTGTCAATCATCCAAGCAATCCATTCAACGTATTGTTTTTCAGCTAATATAGTTCAATGTAGTTCATGTGTATACAAAGACGCGTAGCATGGACTAACTGTGTACATTTATGAAGCATTTGGTGCAGAACTCTTACCGATGGTAATTCAACATCATTTCACATGACTGAAACTTCCCACAACTTTTAACTCATAGATTATCAATGTACGAAACAAATGAAACAATAAATCGTTACACATTATATACATATCATTCCATATCATTCCATATCATTTAATAGAGGGTCATATTTGGATCAATAAATGATCATCCAGAAATGGGAAAAACCCGGCAGATTCCCCAAAACGCCGTGGCCTTGGAGCCGTGCATGGGCGCGCCCGCAGAGACCCGCGGGATGGAGCGACCGGGCGGAAGGTCCCAGTAGGTCATCTCTCCCTCCTGGACGATTGAACTGGTGACTTTTGATGGGATTTACCATGGATTTAATGGTGATTAATGGTGATTAATGATGGTTCATGATGGTGATTAATGGTGATTAATGGTGACTAATGATGACTTGATGGGATTTACATGGATTGACCATCTGGTAAACTCACAGTTGGACCCTGAGAATCACCATTTGTTTCATGGAAACTAATCTTCCAACCCCGACAACTGCCAGGGTCTATGTTAATTTACCGGAGGGTAAAGATGTTTATATGATTTATTGTTTGGGGGGATTTATATACCATCATTTGAACATGGAATTTAAACTAAAATGGTGATTCTATGGGGATAATAGAGATATCATGCATAATAGATAATGGTTGTTATATGTGTTTATATAATTTTATAATATTTTATATATATGCGGTTATTAATATGGGTATTACGTATATAATGGCTTTATTGTATGGTTATTAAGTGGATATTAATTATCAACTAGTGGTGATTAATGGGATTAGCCTCCGGTGTCAACGTGGCTAGCTGGAAAGTCGTCGAAGTAAATGGAGGTTGATAGCTGGGAGATACATATTCCATTGCCATGTTTGGTTACGAGGGGGGCACGGAGATGAACATCCAAAGGTGATGAAGTGGGGATGGACCTTTTCCAAAAAGTGTGTCTAATCATTGAATATTGAGAATGGATCAAAATCGCATGCACATGCCAACCAAGGTATGTAGCATGTTATTGCACTTTTCACTACAAACAACCAAGTTGCTTGTGTTGCATCCAATTTCTTTGAGACTTGCCCAGCAATCATTCCAGGAATGGCTCAACTTACGGATCTGCATCTGCCAAGTCACAGTAGGCCCATACAAGTTGGTCAGGGTGCAGTGGTGGAAGCGGGAAAACATCTTCCTCAGCTGAGGCAGAGCTGGATCCCAGGGCCCAATTTTCTCTTGCAACATGTGAAAGGGGAATCGGTATCTTTAAACCTAATGACATAAAACATATCGTTACTATTATATACTACAATCAATGACGGATACTAATGGAGACTATATACTTCACCTATCTTCACCTATCTTCGTACTGGTCCTCGTTCAAAAAACATCCCATGTCATCCCGCCATCCTCAGTTCCCTTCCGCCCTTCGTACGCCGAAGCACTGTGCCAATGGAGGATTCAAGGCCTCACCACAGGTGACGATCTCGCGAGCTTTGGAATGATGCCACCACATTCCTTGGTGACTCGGGGGACTACAGTGACGAGTACTCGTTGCAAAAAGGAACGTATGAGCGGCACGTATAGTACCGCTGGTACCGGTGGTGGTGTAAAGTAGATGTTAATTGTATTTAATAATAATTATTATTATTACTATTGATATTATTACTATTGTTATTATAGTTTGTTGGATGAGCAAGTTCAATGACCGCCTAGAAAAGATTTGTTTACAGTAATCCTGGGTATCATCACTCCGAGTCATGCACAATAAGAATCCCTGGAATCGACTTGGATACCTCCTGCCTCCATTTATACTGGAAATACCATCCATGGCAGGTACCCCAAAACGAATATCCACTAAACATCACTTATAAAATCGTATAAACCAATTATCAGAGGAATTCGAGGACATGGATATGTGATGATATTTCGTATTCAACTACCATACTGTCCCATCACATCCCATCACTATGTCACTGTATGTCACGGTTGGCAAACACAGGGGATCCGACACAAACAAAGAACAAAACCAGATGCAAATAGATGCAATATTTCATGTGATCATGATACGGAAAATTCGTTTTAGCTCATGATAACATTCATAAGATTTATTGGTCATATTCAGCATTTTTGTTCACCATTTAACCAATGATATACAGAACCAGCAACCGTCTGCATGGTTCTCACCCGCTTTGCGTTGCATATCTTCCTCCTGGGAGGAACGACAGACATCCGGATCTTCGCCGCTGGCCATTTCGAAAGGGGAGAACGTGGAAACTGGACCCAACAAAAAAAAACTTTTGTCAACCTGAAAATTCAACGAAAAATCCACCATGTAATATATACTTCAATGCAAGGTGACTATTTTGTTTAACTCAAGTGGCATTTGTTTGGCATGCTATGGCTGATGGAGCCCTCAAAACCTGGGACGTGCGTCCAATTCTTGCAGTCCGTAGCGACTATATAATTCCTATGAATTCCCCATAGACAACATAGCTCATTCAGGTCATTCCAACTAGGGTTTGAATCTCAATTCCCATGTTTCAAAGAAAATGGGTATGATCATCCCTGTCACAAACACTTAGAAAAGACACGATAACATATATATTAAATTCTAGTCTAGTTTTGTTTGTTGAAGTCCCCACTGATCATCATAGAAAAATTGAAAACACCTTCCTGCCAACTCCCCCCATGACCTCCAACTCATCATACTTGTCGAAGACCATGTGCAGCATTGACGGCACCTGGGTGCTGGCAAATTTCCAGAAGGACCGTCCCGACCTGGAGGTGTTCTACCATTTGTACGGTGTAAGTATGATTCCCCTTATAGTAGTATACAACTAAAAACTAACATATATATATAATATTATAATATTTCTTATATATATATTATGTATATATATATATATATATTATGTATAATATATATATATATTATGTATAATACATATATATATATATATAATATATTATGTGTATATATATATAATGTATATATATATATGTATCACTATACAAAATATTATGTATTATATTATATGCTAACCATATGGTGAGGTCGGCCAGTGAGGTCGTTGCACCCAAACAAACACGGCCGGTAAGAACGAGATTCACCGGATTCACCGAGTGACGAAAACGTGCGCGGCCACGTAGTGTACACAGTCTGGTGCTGGTCCCTTCCCTGGCAGTAGCCGCTCCTGGCTGCTGGCTGCTGCAAAATGCTGGTGCTGGTGCAAGTTCAAAGGCACCAAATTGCTGCAATATCTTGGACACTTAAAGGAAAAATATGGAAAAATATACTTAGTATACCTCCGAGCCATGAAGCGTTTCCCAGGTCCCTGGGAGTTTCCGTTTCTGTGCCGCAGTGCCCCTCCATTTCCACGGTGTCCGTCCTGTGGCTGCGGTGGGATGTAGGCATTGCATGCCCTCCGCAGCAGGTATTCGGCATCCTTCTCTCCACCTCTGTCGAGCTAACGAACATCATCTTGGTGAACTACCCAAAACCTGGAATTTCAATTTAAATCTCTAACTGGTAATGTATAGTTTCTATAAAAATGTAATGTATTTACCAAGGATATAGATATGATATAAGATATTCCCACGTGATCCCTATTTTGGATCAAGTCATGCTGGTACATCTGGTACTTTGGGACGACAATGGGGTAAAACCCTGTGCCACAACTACAATTTGGGGATGAAGAACTCACCCATTTCTGGTGCCCTCCACCAGCCTGGGGGTGCCAGAATCAAAGTGGCCCCCGCTACCAGCGGCCAAAAGATCTCCCATTCAGATAGGCCAAAGGTATAGGCCACCTGAACAACCCAGCCATTGGCTTGAGATCCATGGAGATCCCCAAATTTGATGTTCAGAACAACCCATTTAAATTGCAACTTCGGGAGTATATTACCCTAGTTACGGCCCTAGTTTCAAACAAACCCATGTATAAAAATGAGGTGTAGGTTCCTTTTTTTGATATCAGTTGTATAGTTGGGAGTGAAATTCGTCGGTCAAAACCATCCACTTTTTTTGGGTCACCAGACCCACACCTTGGAGACGACCCCTTCACCGGGACGCAGAGGCCAGCGTTGCTGAAACCAATGGATACGGTGCACCTGAAATGCGAGGCTGAGAGAAATTAGCCTCTGGTAAACATACAAAAAACTATGGAAAATCACCATTTTCAATGGGAAAATCCACTATTTCTATGGTCATTTTCAATAGCTATGTTAAATTACCAGAGGGTAGAAATTAGCCATTCCAGCCGCCAGCCTTTGAGCAGTGCATAGATGGAAAGTGAGGCTGAACACATGGGATTGTTTTTGTCACAAAACAATGATTGTGGCAACTAAAAAGCAACAATGATAACGATGATAATATCTACTTATTGTAGATAACATTATGATAAATGATAGTAGATGATATATCATAGACCATGGACTCTTTGAATCTGGTTTATAGAGATAAACCCCGTTTCTGTTTGCATTCACAACATGTGTTGCTTCCGAACCATCTCTTCAGCCTCCAGGACATGGTGGATGTCCCCCCCAGCCCGCTAACATTGAGGCCAGTGTCCAAGCCCTTATTCTCCACCTCGAAGTCAGTGGAACGAAAGCTTAACACATCCCAGGAATGCAAAGGGCGCAACACTCACCTGGTTTTACCTGGATTTTACCATGATTTTACCAAGATGTGCAACTGGAGTGTCCCACTTTTGTCAGCAAACAGGCCCTGGCCATGGCCCTGGCCCACGGCTGCCGCCGGGCAGCCATGACGCCCTTGGGCTTTCCAGTGGTGCCCGAGGTGAAGAAACAGTACGCCAAGGTATGGCCAGCGCCCTGATCTGACAGATGTCCATCATCCAGGTGGCTCTTCACATCCAGCACAGTGGTCACCTAGTAGCGTGGCCTATGACGATGATTTTCCTGCAGAAATCATATGGTTTTTCCACATCGAACTGTTAGTAAAAACCCACATGGTAAATAAGAATAATTTCTGGTGCCAATGAACCACACGAAACTGCATTTTCATGGCTTAGTTTCACGGATGTACAACACAACTTCTTCCTGAAATGTCTTTGAGAAACATCCGGATTTCATGATGGACATTTCGACAACAGGCAAAAAGGGAGACATTCCGCGGCCATTCCAATGGCTTATAATATATATATATGTTATTTCTATTTCATAATAATATATACACTCACATAAATAATAATCTGCAATTATGCATTTGCAGTAGAGTATGCTCCCATATTATCCCAGACTTGGTATTACTGTCTGATACTGTCTGGAAACAGGGTCAAAAACATCCATCGCCGAGAAGCTCCGGGGATTTTGCGGGCGATTGAGGACATCTTGGTGTGACAATCAGAGGTGGCCAGCAACACCTGCGCAAAAGGGAAGCCCTCCTTTCGGGCCCCTTTTTTGGGGTGCCCTGGGATCTGGGGACACATAACTGACATAACTCATGAATCCATATGGTCCATATGTCTAGGGGATTCAACACATATAATAAAAAAAAACTGTGAATCATTCATTTTTAATGTATCAAAATGTATCAAATATTATAATATGAAATGGGGATGAAGATCCAGCATCCAGCAGCCTAGCTGCTAGATGCTGCTAGCTCGTTGTATGATATCATGGTTCTGATCAACATACATCTGCCAACAAAATGTGAAGCCAGGGTTCAGGGCTGGATCAGCATTTGGTTGTGGCTCCATAGTCTTGAAGCGTCTCATTGAATGAGGCTAAGCATAGTCTTGAACCATTGAACCATGCATACCCATTTAAGACATCACTGAAGCCAGTTGATGTTTCATCTTTTACCAACTCATTCCTGTGAACTCCTCAAGGTTTATCTTCGGGTTACTTCTTTTTGATTCGTCTCAAAATGGGCTGCCCGCAAACAGGATGATAAAATGGTCCCTATTAAACTGTCCATGTTTGGATATCTTGATGTTCAGACAAACCTTTCTACTGCGTTTGTTGGCTGTGGCCAGTCTTAGATACCATGCAAAAACCATTGAATTTCAGCATGTGTTTTGACTGGTTGGTAGCTCTTCCCACTTACCAAGATAATTATGGCCAAAAAAACAGTTTAAGCAAGATTTCTTAGACATTTCTTAGACTGCCAAAGATTAAAGTACGTATTACTCACAAATGAAAACAGCTACCCAACCACGAGGTACGTATCCCAATCACCCAAAGCCAGTGACAATTCCATTGATCCCACGAATTACCAAAGTACTACCCTCCATGATGGATGGCAACTCACCATTGTAGATTGCCTACCAGTCTACCAACCAGAAGTCAATGGCCAATGGTAATGATTCTCCAACCACAATTGACCCATTGGTCCCTTGGTCCCTTGGTCCCCAGTTCGCCGCAGCCTTGCTCCGGCACTGTTGTAGGACATCTGCGAGCCGATCATCTGGCCAGTGAAGGTCCAGAGGCACATAACCTCGAGATTTCACCAGATGCAGCCCACGATTTTGTGTCAACAGATGTCAACCTGTGCAAAATCGCAGTACTTTTTCTGCTTTTGCGAGTGGAACTATCCTGTCCCAAATCAAGCAACCAAATGACATGATAGAAAATGGCAAGGTATTATTGGCCTTTGGCGCCAGGATAGGAACAACGGCTACGAGGATGTCCAAACGTGTGGATCTGGTGGAGAATTGACCAACTTACAAGTGGGGTCCACTTCGTACCTTGGATGCCTTGGATGAAGGCACTTGCATTGTTTCATCGAAGAATCACCAATATAATCCTATATATATATATATATAATCCTATATATAATATATATAATTATATACTACTGAAAAGTTTGGGGGGTGAGACCCAAATGGGGTGAGAAAACCACCTTTAAAAATATGAGAAAACATGGGAAATTAGGGAAAATCATGGAAGATAATGAAGAAAATATGACAACATGAC
>Ga0126342_10013871_pt1 | contig 14247 bp, 23 predicted proteins | sample Cyp1metagenome_FD_92528 | JGI IMG/M metagenome (GOLD analysis project Ga0126342, IMG submission 92528) | Coral microbial communities from Lord Howe Island, Old Settlement Bay, Australia - Cyphastrea 1 metagenome | ecosystem: Host-associated > Invertebrates > Cnidaria > Coral ...
CCCCCCCAGCTAAAGCTGATATAGCGACTGCTATATTAACAAATGTCATTGAGCATTTAGTGTTGCTGTTTTGCCCCCCAATAAGCACGCCTTCACCGCCAAAGCGGTGTGGGCGGATTTTGTGCCAGGCTGTGTGTGGTTTTAAAACAACAGGATAAATGGTTGCAGCGCAATCAACACTTTCCATGGTTGAAAACATCCCTTGAGGTGCTCGATTAAAGGACTTCAATACTGTACGGCTCGATATAGGCAGCTTTGCAGGGGATGGCATGCAGGGGAAGGAATTTAATCGACCTGGTGGATTTGGGTCGGGTCACTGTTTTGATTCTCAGTGCTTGTGGCAATCCCAGCTGCTTGTAGCATTCATAGTCTTCCTTTACCGATCTTTTGTTTGGTGGGACTTGTTGGGTGGTGGTGGTAGTGGTGGTGGTGGTGGTGGTGCTTTGCGACAATGGTATTCCATCGTTCTGGTCAGTGACAAGTAGTCGCAGCAGGGACATCTTTTGTGCCGCTGTTACTTACAGTTGTGATTGTGATGGCCATCTGCGATGCTTTGATGTGCTGTAGGATAAAGCCAGGGTCAATCAACTGATAAATTTGATCGCATCCTTTTGGAAGCTCTATTGTTCCATGACAAGGTGCCAGCATGTGAGCAAATGTTTCCGTGCGAGACATTTAGATTCAGTGTCATGTCTTGCAATCATGGTGCACACAACTGTTGTGCATATCCAGCGCAGGTTTCACATGCGTGAGACACAGGCCGCTTTGGCTTCAGAGAAAGATCCGCATGGCAGCGGAGCCCCTCACGGGGCGGTGATCGGTGAAAGCCATAGGCGTGGGGGACACCAAGGATAAGTCCTTTCAAACTGGTGTTGCAGCGGTCTCGCAACCGAAGCTGGTGGACCACTTAGAGATCGCTGTGCTGCACCTTTATCCTGATCACCGACCTCAATGAATTCGAACCAGGACTTCGACATTGGAAAGTTTGCTGGTCAGACTTTGATTGAGCCCAATGATGGACTCTAGGGATCCCACCGGAGCTGGACAGACACCTCAACAATCACCACAAGCTTCACCTTTTGGATCGCCTCATGGACAAGCACGAGTCCTCAAGGGACCGGATTGACCGAGATGGCAGAGATAGCCCGTGTAGTGGCTAGTGCGGCCAATGCTGCAGCTGAAGCAGCACGTGCAGTGACCCAGGCATCCACTGCAAGCGGTGACAAGAAGAAGGACCTCTACCGTTTGATCCCAAGGCCGCACCTGCAGATCGAGATCAGGAGGTGAGCCAGTGGAGAGACTGGTATTGGTCTCTTCGCCAATACCTTCTGGTGGTGGATGGAAAGTATGAGGATGATCTGAACTATGTGGAGAGGGCTGGCATAGAAGAAGTGGACTGTGACCCGGTGCACATACTGGGACCTGCTGCACGCTGATGAACAACATCGTGGAAGGTTCTTGTACTCCTTGCTTAGCACTCTTTTGCAGGGACGGTTGAGAAGAGTAATGGGCTTGAGGCACTTCGACAACTTCTACAGAATTGTCAGCCTTGTGCTCGCAATCGAACCATGGCCATGCTCCAGAGCTTGATGGCCTATCCAGCGTTCAGCATGAAGAGTTCGATAGTGGCTCAGGTGGTGAGACTGAAAGAGAGCTTCAGCCAATTCGAGAAGATGGGTGGCAAGATGACGGACGAGATGAAAGCAGCAGTCCTCCTCAAGTGCATCTCAGGACCTTTGAAAGTTCATTTACACTTGGCCCTCAACGAGTCAAGATCAGAGAAGTGATCCAGGCCTATGTCTGACACCACTACTTTGCTTCCACCACAACCCCGGGGAGACTCTACTGGTGTGGCGCCTATGGAGATTGACAGGGTGAAAGGTGTCAAGCATGCATGGCAACAAGGGCAAAGTGAAGAGATGGAAAGGGGAAGTCAAAAGGAAAGGACCTGAAGGGCAAGGGTAAGAATCAGAACCTTCAAGGGCAGTGGGCTCCTTCACCGACTACCTCATGGACATCAACATCGAAAAGCAGTGGCAAAGGGGACCAGAAGTCCTCAGTGGACAAGAACAAGGGCCAGTCAAAGGGCAAGGATGCAACAGTGTGCTACAATTGTGGCCGTCCGCAAAGACTGCTGGTAAGTTCAACAAGTTGGAAGTCCAGATCCATCAGCAACAGTGCTGTCGAACGTGGTCTTTGATCTGAGGAGCTCTGAGGCTTCTTCATCCACCGGGCAGCATGTGAGAATGGTGAAGTTCCACTACATTGACGAGGAGATGGATGAGACCTCATGAATTCGAAGCGCATCTGTCATGGAGGATGAGAACATTCCGGACTCTGACTTGGACATCGACAAGGTGAACATCACCATCGATTCTGGAGCTGATGCACCAGTTTTCCCATCTTTTATGATTCATTGTGGCCGAGATCACAGTGGTCAAGCTGTTGCTCTACAAGATGCTCAAGGGCGACAGATTCCAGTCTTGGGGCAGAAGGCCATCTCCGTACTTCTGCAAGATGCCAATGGGACTGAGATTGAACTCAAAGACGATGTCATCTTCTCCCATGAGATCAGCCAGCCCATGCTGAGCTATGGAAGGCTCATGAATGCTGGATGGAGCATTTGCGCACAGAAGAGATGCTTGAAGAATGGCAACTATGAGATCCCGCTGGAGTTTCAGAACAACAGCTTGGTGGTGAAGGGCCATGTGAGGTCTGTTGTCACCTGGTCTCCAAGGGTATGTAGACAATGCTTTTGGTTGGAGCAAGGAACGCAATCGACGGATTTGCCCAGTACCAGAATCCACTCTTCGTGCCCAACATTGACTACAGAGTGGACTGGTTTCGAACCACGCTCATCAAGAAGAACCAGGCGTGGGTCAAGGTGGAGTCTTGTGAAAGGGTTTCAGGGATGTTGGACCCCGAGCCCTACATAGATGAGATTGCTGGGCGCACCAATGTGGTCACCTTTTTGACCGACGGTTTCGAAGATGTTGAGACCATGGGCTCTAAGGTTGAAGGTGGAATGGCAAGAGCGGAGTTCGAAGCCTTGGAAAGGGAGTTTCGGCCGCTTTTGTAGATCCCAGAGGATCATGAACTGGATCGGCGTGAAGCTGAGGAGGAGCAACAACATGTTCCCAGAGCACCTGCTGATGGAATTCTTGGAGATGGAGAGCAGGGAGATCTACAACCTGAAGGTGGTGGACAAGTTCAAGACCATCCACTTCAACTTCAAGTTTCGCAAGAAGGCCACATCATTGTCGGTGAGGTGGTTCCAGCCCAGATCGAAGTGAATGGTCAAGCTTTGACTCCTGGCAGTAGTCTTTCTGCGTTGAGAGCTGCATGTGGTTTTTACAAGGTAAGCAAGTCAGGCAGGAAAGGGAAGTGCTACAGGCGTTTATGCCAACACTAGAAGGAGCTTGAGTTGATGATGGCGCAAGCAGCCATTGCTCAGGCTGAGGGTGTGGTTGAGAGGCATCCCAATGCTCAAAGGCTTGTGAAGCCACCGGAACCTCATGAACAAGAACATCATGCACTCACGCATACACCCTACTCTCCATGGTGCTCTTCCTGCCTGAAGCATCGTGCTCGCCCTGACCAACATAGAAGGAGTGGAGAGGCACATGACATGCCAATCCCAGTCAGTTCAATGGACTTTGCAGTCACCAAAAAGAAGGAAGGTTTGGATCCACATCCTGAAGGAGCTGCAGATGACAAAGGAGCTCTATGGCTTGTTCTCACTGACAGCCACACTGGGTATTTGGGAGTGGTGCCGATTCAGTCGAAGGGCCAGCTCAACTACATGACCCACGAGGTTCTCAGCTTTGTGCGAGCCCACCATTCGCCAGATCCTCAAGACCATCGTCACCTCAAGACAGGCCCTTGGATTGAAGACAAGGGTCTACACCACGAAGGTGAAAGATTCAGGTGGCAATGCCCTTGTGGAAAACAGCATCCAGAGGATGCGCTCTCATTGAGGATGCTTGCGAGCGGGCTGGATTGGTGTTTCCATGCAAGCATGCTTTGTGGAGCTGGGCTGGTCGACATGCAGCATGGTGTTTGAATCCTTTTCAAGTGGGCAAATCGCTTCTTCCCATGAAGCTACCCATGGCAAGCGCTACACTGGAAAGACAGCCTGCTTTGCTGAGCCGGTGTATGCTTACTGCAAAGGCCATGGAGAGGCTGATGCCACATGGAGAGTGGCTTGATGCTTGGGAAAACAGAGGCCCAGGATGCTTGGATAATTGGTGATGGTGTTGATGTGATGTTGAGCCGCAGCATCAGAAGAGTGGATCAGCCATGGAGTTGCTTCCTAGCATACTACTCTGGCCTTCAAACCCACAGCTTTGTCTACCATTCCAACTTTGGTGGCAGAATTGTTCCAACAAAGCGGAAGATCACACCTCAACGTCAAGATGGACGACTTCTGCCGAAGCTGACTGAGGTTGAGCGTCGGTTTGCAGATGAGGAGGCAAATGCTGTGATGGCATATGCTCGATCTCGTGAAGGTCGACTTGAGGCTCCGAGGGAGCTGAAGGAAGCAAAGGAGTTCTGAACCTCCACAACCTCCCGTTCCAGTTCAAGAAGATCAACCAATAGCTTCAACTTCAGGACAACCATCCAATGCAGCACTGCTTGCACAACCCTCATCTCCTCATGCACTTTCTGCCCGACCCCCAGAGTTTGGCATTGGAGATCCTGGTCAGGAGGAGTCAAGTGCCAAAAGATCGAAGCATACTGAGAGCGTGCTGCGGAGGATTGCAATGAGTGAGAGAAGGCTGGTGGAAGTCACTGTTGGTGATGAGAGCTTCTACCACTTGGACAAGGCCATCGGCCAGGAGTACCTCAACGCCTTTGAGAATGAGAGCTTCGAGGTTGAAGAGAAGACTGTGCTCCAGGTGAACAAGATGGAGAAGCTTTGGTCTGATGATCCATTGACCAGGAGGCCACCAGATCCTGAACCTGAAGTTGACCAATTGGCTGCTGAAGTTGAACTACAACGGCTTCAAGACATGGGAGTCATTGAGCCCCTTGCTGTAGAAGATGTTGGATTGGGTCTTCTCACAACACGAATAGTCTATGATTGGAGGATCAAAGGGTGGAAGAACCCTAAGAATGGAGAGACCAAGCGCAGGTGGATGAGACCTGGGAGGCTGGTAGCCAGAGAATATGCTAACCATCACCAGCTTCAGGTGGACAAGTCCTACGACTCCTTCCATCAATCTACCTCATGCTGCTTGGTGTTGATGGAGTTCCTAGAGAAGAGCTGCAGATTGGAGCCCTTGATGTCAAAGACGCCTTCTTGATGGCGAACCAGGAGGAGCCAGTTCAAATCAGGACCAAGAATGGTCGATACAAGGTCAACAAGAACTTACCAGACCAGAGGTTAGCTGCAAAGGCTTGGTATGACTATTTGGTATCCTTCCTGAAGAAGAGGGGAGTTGAGTTCTCCAAAGAAAATCCGTGCTTGGGCAGACGCGCAGGGAAACTCTTCCTGTTGTTGCGCGTCGATGACATCATGATTTGCGGCTGCAAGGATGGGGTTCAGAAGCTCATTGCAGAGCTCAAGAAGGAGTTTGTCATCTCCTACAAGATTGCCCAGTTTCCAGGTGATGAGTTTGAGTTCCAGAAGAGGACCTATCGACTATGTGATGATGGCATGGACATCATGCCTGGCCGCTTTGCTGAGACAATGATCAAGCTCTTTGAGGAGAAGTATGGACCTGTGAAATGTCAGCAGGTACCATGTGGAGATGAAGGTCAGGAGATCTGAGGCACAGTTCTTCTCCCTGAGGATGAAGCTTCATTGTACCGCTCTTTGGTGGGCAGTGGAATCTACTTGTCACAGGAGCGCATCGAGCGTGGCCATGTCATCAAGCAGTTGGCCAGTGGAATGTCCAGCCCAACATGTGAACATCTACAAGTGATGAAATGCTTGATTGGGTATCTCAAAACAACTGAAGGGAACTACAACCACTTGGAGCTTCCGAACTATGGCAAGGGCATCCATATGACTCCAAATGGGTCCCTGAATCTTTCACTGACTCTGATTGGTCCGGAGATAGAACATCGAGGAGAAGTATGAGCAGCTGCGTGCACTGCTTGAAAGGCATCATCATCTTTCACAGCAGTCGTGGCCAGAAGGTCGTCAGTTGGTCAAGTGCTGAGGCAGAGCTTCATGGTTTGGTTATAGTGGTGCCACTGATGGCATTGCACTTCGAATTTGCCTGGAGTTCCTAATGGACGTGAAGGTTTTCCACATCTGCTTGATGGACAATTTAGCGACAAGGCAGGTAGCAAGCAAAAAGGAAGTGGTCGCCTTCGACATGTGTCTGGAAAGCTTTTGTGGATCCAGGATCAAACAAGCCCAAAGACGTTGGAGGGGAAGCAAATCAGCACTTTGCTGAACATTGGCGACGTTGGAAGGAAACCATTGGCAAAGGCAAGACTTCATGCATTGATGTTTTGGTGCAAGATCTACGACAAGGATGGCAACCAGGTGGGAGAAGCGGAGGCCAACAGGGTGAAGGAAACCAGCCTCAACAAGGCAAAGATCATGTGGGTGGCACAGCTCTTGCAGAAGGTGGTCATTTTTGGCGGCCTTGAGCAGGGGCTCACGGTGAACTTGTTCCTTTTCGGATGGACTTGCAGACCATCACACCAGTGGAGGAGACTATTTTTTTTTGAGCACTCTCTTTCTCCTGCTCTTTGTGGCCGTGCTTGTGGGTTTCTTCATCGTGTACAAGGCTTACAGGAGCCTTCAGCAAGAACTTCGGCAAGCTCTTGCAGAACTTCGACTTCGGCAAGATCGAATGATGGAGAATCAGAGCGATTTGATCAATGAGATTGGCATGCACCATATCCACATCACTAAAATGCATGTTGCTTTGATCAGGCTTGGTGGCTATGTCCAGTTCGAGCAGCCAATCACCGAGCAAGATTGGGGCAACTGGCACTACATCGAGCATGGCAATCGAGTTGAAGATGATCGAGTATGCCGACGTTGCTTGAGAAGCTTGAAACTCCTTGGAGGAGGCTGACGAAGGAGGAGACATTCCGAACCAATCAAGGAGCTGATTGTGGAGAAAATGCGCCTGAGAATATGAGTGCAGGGGAATATCAAAGAAGGCGGCTTGACCCCAGTGACCCTGAAGAGTAGCCAGGAGAGTTTGCTCAGAGCGCCGACAGCGCTACATGGACTCGACGTTGTCTGAGTGTTCAGACCTAGATGAGTGGATGGCACTACATCATGGAGAACCTGGCAGTGGACTTTCTCTGGCAGGTGATGCGAGTCGTTCAGCTGATGACTCGCCTGGTGACAATGAAGGTGGGGAAGAAAGCAACCCGACCAATGATGATGTATCACCAGTGGCCAGTGAGAAGAACACAGTGGTTTCAGAATGCATGAAGGATGAGTACCTGGAGTGGCCAAGTTGTGATTTCTCTGCATCGCATGACAAAGCCCAGTTGAGCGCAATGCAATGGATCTCCGACTGGGCCCAGCGCCAAGCGCGTGCCATCGCCAATGGCTATGACTGTTTGGCAGCATGGTGCAGCCGACAAATTGAGCTGCATAGAATGTACAGCAGGGTAGGAAGCATAACCCTGAATTGAGGTGGAGCAGTGAACACAATGTCCACTGTTCCAAGGAGGAGTGCGAGACATTTAGATTCAGTGTCATGTCTTGTAATCATGGTGCACATAACTGTTCTGCATATGAGACATAGGCCGCTTTGGCTTCAGAGAAAGACCCGCATTCCGAGATTCGACCTGATTCTACCTGATTCTGCTTGATGCGACCTCCTATCTCAGTTCAATTCCTCCAAGTGCTGAAGTGGCCAGGTGAGGTGGGTTTCCACCCAGAGTGTCGGATTCCAAGGATTCAGGCAGGGTGGGTCTGGAAATGTGGCGGCTGTAATCTAGTTTTGGTAACACCTGCAAAGCTAGGCATGTTACCATCTTATATCACGTTATGATACGTTGATACACAATTACATAATGCATGATAATGCATATTCAACATGTAGCAAAATGGCGAGGGTCAGGCCGCAAAGACCAAAACTAGGGCGTGGCCAAACACATTTACAAAATCCATCAAAATCCAAGGCAAACTGGAAAATGTGCACCTCATCCAGAGTGTATAGAAAAGAAAGAAAACATTTGAACACAGAGAGATGCGTAGGATTCTATGTTCAGAAGCACTATTTATAAACTTCAAAAATACGAATGAAAACGTCTCGCAAAAAAAATTGAGACCACTGGTAAACAAATCCACCAAATTCGTAGAACTTCTGAAACTGACCCACTGCATCAAGTCTCATACAAGCCAAACAATGCCAATGCATACTAGATCAATAGAAGGTGTGTGAATGGCCCTAGGCAGCGATAGAAAAGACAACGAATTCGGAATTGGATGGCAAGAAAGGACCAACTCCAGCGTATGTCTGTCTGTGTGTGAGAGAGGTCATGGTATGTGATGGTTTCAGTGATGGAGGTTCATAGAGGTTCATAGAGGTGCATAGTTTCACCATGTTTCACTCAATTCACCATGTTTCAACATATTTCAACCGGTGCCAGTGCGGCCAGGCAGAGAGTCGATCGGGAGAGTTGCTGCAGGGTTGTTACGTAGAAGGCTGGGGCTGGGCCTGACCAAGGAGTGCATAAGTCATCATAAGCCAGTGAGCAAGTCATTGACTGAAATTGATTGAAACGCGTGAATTTGAATACCATTATACAATATCAGATGATTTATTTGGAAGCGAGAGCTGCCTTAACTTTCATGCTTATTGGAATGCTGTCTCGTATGTGAAAAGAACCGCGGCACTCAGAGACTTGATAGCGTTGTTTGCCGGAGCGTAAGTTCATGTTTTGTTTCATCGCTTCCAACTTGGTTTATATCATTGCATTTGTTGTCAGACGAAGCTTTTTCATACACTCTGGAATCTATCCATTTCATTACATTCCGTTTCATTCCCTTCAATTCCGTGCCATTCCATGTACTACTTCACCATGAATCCATTAATCCCTTGAAATGGGTGTCCCCCGAAATGCCGCCCATACATTTGGAGATCTTCAAGTATTCGTGCACAATGTAGCAAACATGCATGAATTTCAAACAACCTGAGGCATTTCACCACACCACAACGGACCATAAAACCTGAACTAACTCAGAAGGGACTGCTTCTGAACATTGGAACCAGATGAAGCCAACGTCACAACGTCTCGTCCCTGCCATACAGTGCAGCACCACTGCACCACTGCACCACTGCAGCACAGCTCAATACGCTGCATCACAAGACACCAGCAAAGACACAGGGCAGTGTTCATTTGTTCGCCGAACCAGTGCCCGGGGTTTGCGATGACTATGACTATGAAATGAACCAAGAAGCAAAGACATATTTGTTGGCATAAAGTCACTTTTGTCACAGCCGTACATGCATATGTAGATACAAACTTTTCTTCTCTCTAACATATCCAGAGGGTTCTCAAGTCGTCCTTGTATCGCCAAAAAGGAGGCGAAGATGAATGAACACCTTCTTTCACCAGTTTTTGTTAAAACCTTCATTTGCTTTCAAAATGGTATTGGAAAGGGCCTCTGCTTTGCCAGAAACTGTGTCCATGCCTAGGATTGTCAAGAAATTGCATTCGCCCCAAGTACTTTTCTTTGGGCTACATTTTGGAAGAGTCTGCAAGACTGATTGGCAAGAGACTGCACATGCATAGATTGACATGAGAATAGGCCATTTCAACCATGCTCATTGTTGGTATGACTTCAACGCAGCCGGACAGCTGCCCACAGAGTTTCTGATGGTGGAATGCATGGAATAGTTCACGCATGTTCACAGGACAGTTCTGAATGCTCTCTTCTCTGATAACTTTGCCCACTGTGGCCCTGAAGCTACGACTTTCTCCGTTTTTCTCTGTTGGTTTCAAGGCATGTGGAAAGACCTGCCAGAGGCAAAGAGATGTCTTGGATGGGCAGTGATTGAAGGGGGGTTCAATGGACTTCAAAATCGAATCTTGAAAGAACCGCAACTTGGTCAGCTTCAAATCAGCACAAAACCTAGACTCGAACAGAGATTCAAGAGTCCTGCGGCCCAAGTCACCTTCAACCCAACTGATTTATAGAAATTTATTGGGAATTTTGCTTTTGAGCGGGAATCTCAGTTGGATGTGCCACCTGCCGGAGAGGACTTGCACCGCGTCGACAATCCGTCAGTGTCCGTGAGCACAAGACCTAGCAATCCCAGTGCACATTGGGTGCCCCGAGGCACTTGACGGTACTCCTGTTCTCGAGTTTTCAATATTTTTTCAATATTCTATATCTTCTTCCACTGATACCTTGCGTTTAAAGGAGCACATTTGTTTGCGGCTTCTGAGCACCTTGTAGTGGGTCTTGGAGATTCTCTTCTGCATTGTTTTGCATCCAACAGATCCATGTTTTGTGCTCAGCTGCTCAAGCGTCAAAAGCTCTGGCACAGTGGTTTATTTTCTCCTTAAACGCTTGAAACACCTTCCCAGTGCTTCAACATGATGCTCTGATATGACATCTTTTGAAAGTGAAAAGAGATGAAAAGAGTAGCAGATCCCTCTTCGGAATTCACTCACTTTTCCTCCTGGTGAAACCGAATCCTTGTGAGCCTCAAGGCTTGTAGCAAGCAGTTGCAATGGCAGCTGTGCTACAGCTAGCTTTGCTCATGGCCGCAAGTGCACCCGTCTTGGCGACAGAGTGTCTGATGATTGGCAAAGTCTACGAGGATAAGCCGATGCATTTGCAAGTAAGTTGGCCCGCGAATGCCTAAAAGAGATCAGTATTCTGTATTCTCTTGTTTTCTAAAAGCTTGCAATCGCATTTTATCTTGACTTTTGCATGAATTCTTGCAGGAGGCGTCGAAGCAAAAGCAAGAAAATGTGCACAAGTGGGAAGACTGCGCTCGTTCATGCAATCAAACGGACGGTTGCAGCCTTTTTACCTATCAGCCAGAATCTGTCTTTAAAAGCAATTGCTGGCTGATCAAGGTATCTCGCTTTGAGCAAGCACATTTTTGCAAGAATGAGTTTGCCCCCGTGGACGGCATTGTGTGGAAATCAGTTTGCCCTCCTTTTGATTTGGTTTTCCTCACTTCACAGTTGTGGCATGTTGTGGCCGTGTCAGTCTCTTGTCGCTAATTTGATCTGTGCTTACTGTGCTTGTGTGATCTGCTCTGCTTGAGAAATGTCGGTGTTTATCTCTGGATCAAGGCTGGTATGTCGAGGTTGGTAGTTGGCATCCCTGCAACGGTTGTTTCGTTGTTTCCGGGGGAAATTCTGAGGTCGATTGTTGCTTTTTATTCTCCAGTCTGAAACATGTCCCATGTCCTTTTGTTTTGTGATTCTTTGTCCTCTCTCTCTCTCTCTTGAATTTGGCCTGCTGTACAGGATTCTGCAACTGCCATCATGACGGATGATCCTTATTCGATCAGTGGCTCCAAAGCTTGCTTGGCAACAAGACCAACATCGTTGGTTCCATGTCCAGAACCAGGAGACTGATGATAGATGATGATAGTCAAAAAAGAAGCCATCAATACCAAGATACTCGTACCAAAAACTACTGAGATCTACGACAAACTGACAGGGTTCGGGTAGGGATTTGTTGATTTTCGTTTCCTTGATTGGTTGCTTGACAATTTCAGAATGTTTCAGAGCTATACTGGCTGGCTGGCCAGTACCGTAGCCTTTGCGAGCACAAGGTAGACACTACTTGTGTCAAGTGCGCAGAGCAAGGAAACAACAGAAAGGAGAGGAACAAGTGGATCAGTAGTGCAGGCATATGCAGTCATGAGTGGGACAGTAAGTCGTTGGCTGCGAAACGAAAGGGGCAGAAATGGGTGGCTGCTTGTTCATACACTTCGTGACAAGCACGGCGCAACCACGGGACAAGCATGCTATTGAATCTGGCGTGAGATGACACTGCAGGGGCCATGAGGAACGATGCAATCAACAACATTCAGAAATAAATTAGCGCTCAGTAGAAAACCTCCTGTCTCCTTGAAAATCAAACAGTTTTTTCAGCAGGCCCTTGCAACAAGTGCCCTAAATTTGAGTTCAGGTTCCATCATTCGAAGGCACCTCTTCTCTTTTGCGTGCACACTTGTATTTCCTGAACGACAGCACGTCAACATTATTTATTCACGAAACAACCTATCTACACAGCATTGTATTTGTTCATTTGCTTGACCAGACTATATAGTTTTTTTTTTAGGTCCTAGGTGTAATAGGTTGACATAGGTTGACTATTTCATGTTTTTCCAGTGGTGCGCCAGGAGTATTCTTTGAAGATAAAATCCTTCCAGATCCACACTTGTGGACATCCACATGGCAAGACTGCCAAGCAAAGTGTGCAAGTCACGAGACTTGACTTGCACATACTTCTCCTGGAAGGAGGACTGGGAAGAATAAACTATGATTGGCGTGTGTTGAAAAAATTATTCACACATATTCATATTCATACATATTCACATATTCACACTATTAAAGGTGTGGACACAAAGGGTGGGAAGCCCTGCCGAGGACACCAGTCCGACTGGTGGCTGTTGGATGCTCCCAAGCCACAATTTCACCAGGTTTCATCAGGATCGTTATGCTATCAGCGGACAAGATCAGTGTCCATGGAAGAAATTGTCAGACAGTGACAAGCTCGAAGCGGAGATAGGCGATCCAGGCACAGTGATTTTGGATTGTCGAGCACAGCGCACACTTTACAAGGACTTGAGACTTCCATCACCAAAGATGTACCTGGAGAAATGGGAAGACTGCCAGGTTGCTTGTGATGATAGTGATGATTGTGAGGCTTACAGCTACAAGAAGGATACTTCGCCACCAGGTGGCTGTTGGCTATTTCGCACTCTCAAATATGGCACCAGGATCCCAGATGACGAAGCCGTCACAGGCCGCAAATGGTGCCAGATTCCGCAACTTGTGCCGCATATAGCTGATTTTCCTTTTCGTCAAAAGATCGGATTCCTTGCTCCTGGAGCATTAGATGTGATTTGATTTCAGCAACTTGTATCTTACATGATTTATATGACTTGTATGACTTTTATGACTTGTGAACCTTATTTCTTTCTTTTTCTTATTTCTTTGTCAAACATCTTTGTCATCGTCATGTCTTCATCTTTGTAATGTCACCCACACAGAGCTCCGTGGAGCTCCTCCGAGCTCCTTGAGGCCCAGCCTGGAAGCGCAAGCGCCCGAAGTTCAGTCTCCAACAGCTCCTGTGTTGCTTGGCGGACCAGGGACAATGGAGAACGAGAAGGAAAAGAATGAAGAGAATGAAAAGAATGAAGAGAATGAGGGATTTGTATGCAGAGTACGGAGTGGAAAAGCTATGATACGTCGCGTTCGGTTTTGCTTTAGGACACACACAATTGAAGCTGTGCACGAGACATGAATATTGCCACGGGAACGACATGCTTTCAGCACTCCCTCAGAGTTCCGTTTGTATATAGGTAGATTCTTTCGCAAGTTCAGTGCGCTGCTTTGAGTGCACAATGCTGATTTCTCACTGAGGTCAGTAAGCCCAACGGGAAGCTCAGGTGGAAGTTATTTTTGGCTCATGCTATGTGCGTTCGCGCTAGCATTGCTGTGTTGCTTTGGACTTCTGTGTTTCGCATTTCTGAAACGAAAAAGTCCAAAGACGCGCGCTGCGGAGATCGAGTCCGACACTGCGGAAGAAGAGGTGCCCGTCTTGGCAGCAGCTCCACCTCCAGCTCCACCAGCTCCAGCAGCTCCAGCAGCTCCAGCAGCTCCGCCTGTGCTTCAGTTGGCGCCACGTCCAATGCCCGCAGCTGTGACCTACTACCGCGTCAAACCGATGTCTTCGACGCCTGTGATACTTGAAGCCAGTGAACCAGTGGCAACTGGGGTTTGAGTGCGTTGATCAGGGTTGAACAATATTGAACACATAGCATCAGACAAGTAGAACTTGTTAGAACTATATTATATACATGATTACATGATATATATATATATATATATAAATTATATACATAATATATATATACAGTATACATTGTATACATAATATATATCATGTATATACATAACATAAATTATATGCATAATATATATAAAAATTATATACACAATATATATATATATATTGTATACATAATATATATCATGTACATAACATAAATTATATACATAATATATATATATTTATATATATAAATTATATACAATATATATATATATATATATTATATA
>Ga0126342_10013872_pt1 | contig 14247 bp, 17 predicted proteins | sample Cyp1metagenome_FD_92528 | JGI IMG/M metagenome (GOLD analysis project Ga0126342, IMG submission 92528) | Coral microbial communities from Lord Howe Island, Old Settlement Bay, Australia - Cyphastrea 1 metagenome | ecosystem: Host-associated > Invertebrates > Cnidaria > Coral ...
CATACATACCATACATACCATACATACCATACATACCATACATACCATACATACCATACATACCATACATACCATGCATGCATGCATGCATACATACATACAGACATACATATATACATATTTACATACATACATACAAACATACATACATACATAAAATACATACATACATACATACATACATACATACATACATACATGATTTACATACATACATTAATTACATTAATTACGTTAATTACATACATGACATACATGACATACATGACATACATGGCATACATGACATACATGACATACATGACATATATGACATACATGACATACATGGCATACATGACATACATGACATACATGACATACATGACATACATATATACATGACATAACATTACAAAACATTACATAACATTGCATTACATTACATAACATTACATTAAATTATATTACATTAGATTACATTATATTACATGAAATTACATTACAATACATTACATTACATTACATTACATACATACACACACATACATACACTACATTACATTACATTACACTACATTGCATTACATTACATTGCATTAGATTACATTACATTACATTACATTGCAAACATACATACATACAAGCATACATACATACATACATACATGCATACAGGGCATACATACATTAATTACATACATACATTAATTACATACACACATTAATCACACACATACATTAATCACATGCATACATTCATTACATACATACATTAATTACATTAATATGTTAAATACATACTGTCCATACGTTAATTGCATACATACGTTAATTACATACATGCATACAAACATGTATGCATGCATGCATGCAGAAATGCATACATGACATACATACATGACAGACATACATGACATACATACGTGACATACATACGTGACATACATGCATGACATACATGACATGCATACATGCATACATGCATCCATCCATACATACATACCATACCATACAATACCATACCATACATACCATACATGACATACATGACATACATACATGACATACATACATGACATTCATGGCATACATGACATACATCACATGCATGACATACATGACATACATGACATACATGACAAGCATGACATGCATGACATGCATGGCATGCATGACATACATGACATACATGGCATACATGACATGCATGACATACATACATGCATGACATACATGACATGCATGACATACATGATATACATGACATACATGGCATGCATGACATACATGACATGCATGACATACATGACATGTATGGCATACACGACATGCATGGCATGCATGACATACATGACATGCGTGACATACATGACATGCATGACATACATGACATGCGTGACATACATGACATGCATGACATACATGACATGCATGACAAACATGACATGCATGGCATACACGACATGCATGACATACATGACATGCATGACATACATGACATGCATGACATACATGACATGCATGATATACATGACATGCATGACATACATGGCATGCATGACATACATGACATGCATGCATGCATGACATACATGTATGTGGCATTATGTACAGGGTGACTGGGGATCGGAATGAATTGGACGGTCCTTCCAACCTACCTGTTTATTCCAACAAGTTTCCTGCCAGAGTTTCTGTCCTCTTGCAGGATGCTAGGACTGGAAATCCTGTCCACGAGTACCTTGACAAGGCTGAAATCACCATGAAACTCCATATGCGGAGAAATGGCGAAGAAGAATCAAGGCATATTAAGACCGGTATACCTTTTGCCAAGAGGCATGGAAGACTTCCAAGAGTTCTTCCATCCAACCTGACAAACAAATACAAACAATGCAATGATTCAACTTGGCCATCTGCTGGCCAGAGGCCAGAGTTGCCAAAGGCAGCATGCTGCTCACCAGCAAAGGTCAGCTAAGCAGCATGAAGCCTTAAATCATTACAGTAAGCAGCTAAGAGACAAGATGAGACAAGGAAACCAGCAAATCTTGTGACATGCAAATGAAATGAAATGAAATGAACATGTCCGCAACTGATGTGTTCTGTGAAAAGCTGACCATTGTCGACCATGGCCGCGCCTTGAGTTTCCTGCCCCATGACTGCACTACTGAAAGCGCACATACCACCGAAACTGTGCACCACGGACTCGTCAGTGTCGTTTTCAGCTGCAGTCTGGATCACTTCCCAGTCACCCTTGCGCAATGCATCGCAATGCATAACATTTTGGGCAATAAAGAAGACAATAGAAGACAATAGAAGACAAGAAGACACCCCAACATGCTCAACTCAGCCACCAAAAAAGCGCGACGAAGATAACCAAGAGGCGCTGGATGCCAACGTGACTTATACGACGTAATCACTCGATATCACTGCATTCAGAGTTGTTTTGCTTTCTGTCCTAAGCTGTACCTGTTGGTTCAGCAGTCGCTTGTATGTTTCCATGTGTGGTTTCGTGGTTTTCACTGTCACCTATGCCTACAGTATCTGGCAGATTTCAATGCCCTGTTGCTTGCTGGGAAACGCTTTTGGATTCTATTCCTTGTTCCGTAAAGAAACAAATGCCCTACGAGTCCTATGTAATTTTTCCTATGTTCTAAAAAGGACGGAAGCAACGTAGAGAACGCTACCTACTCCACGCTCAAGCGCTACTAGTAGCTGGGCTCGCTATTCTGAGGATCGAAGTTTGAACGAATGGGATACCCATGGAAAGAAAGCCGCGACATGGTAGCATCTGGAGACTGATTTCCGATGATTTCCGGATATATACAGGGAGTACTTACATGAACGGTTCTGACTGTGAACGGGTCTCAAATTGCTGAAAATAGATGGAGTGATCCTTTGAATGAAGGGTAAGAGTGATTGAAATATTCGTTTTGCTGCTAAAGGCACGGTTGAGTAATTAATGTATTGAGTGACTGAGTCAGTGGTTCATAAGGCAAATTGAGCGAATGAATGAGTCAATGTTTGAATAAATCAGGACATGAGCATGTGAGAGAATCATTGGGCAAAGAAACTGGTAGCATGGATGGGGTTGTGTGAAAGTGCTTGACCAGCTATAGTTTACTGAAGGCCTTACATGGACTATCATGGATTTACTCTAGGACTTGGACGGCTTTGAAATGCAGCAACACCAGCAACTAGAAGAAGCGTGTGAGTGTGAAGAACCCTGGTTTCGCAGTTCGCATGTTTCTCTGCTCTTGTGATCTGCGTGCGCAGCTTGAACCCCGAATCCCCTGTGCTCAAGGTCCTAAAGTGTTGGTCCATGTGCGCGGCAATTTTGATTCGCAAGTGTCACAAGTGCCAGGGATAAGAAAGTGAAAGCGATTGAAAGTGCCAGGACACAGCTTCGAAATTGTATATTTTTGAAATCTTGGTAGTTATGCTCCCCTCCTTCCATTTAGGATGACAGCAAAGCCGGCTTGTCAAATGGTCAAGAACTTTGGCAAATTCGCGTTTCGTGCTACAACATGTTTATCATGTTCCCTTGTGAGCACTATCCAGGTCTTGGTGGCCATGAATCGAAGCTTCACATGTTTGGCTCAAGCCTCGATGATCTTTAGCCGCTCACCATAGTTATCATTGACAAACCTGCGCCAAACACTTGATGGACTTAATGCTGAGGAGATCGGAGGAGAAGCAAAGAAGAAGAAAGGCACTAAGAACCATTGAGAACATATTGAGAACATATCTCCACATCTCCCTTCTTATCAAGACTTCCGGGGCCAGAAGACTCAGCACCCTATGGTCATGTAGCAACACTGCTCAAATCTACGCTTTAGATCCTCTCAGCAAGAAACCCACTTAACTTAACTCCGCATAAATTGCGGAATGTAGTAGCTTCAACTTCTATTTTCCGTCGCGTCAGGTCTGCCTGAAACTTGAACCTGCGTAGGCCAGTAGTTGACGCCATGCAGCCGCATAGCCAGGAGGTAACTCTGCCACGTTCTGCTCCAAAATTTCAAGAAAGGCTTCGGCAACTGCTTCGACTCGAGGGGATGTCACATCGTTACCCATATGCCTGAAGCGTGTCAATTCTACCTCAACAATACTGTACATACGGATCATACAGTGCCTTCCAAAAACAGTCCGGAATCACCGGTTCCTTGTTTTGTGCCCCCTTCTTGTGACAATTTCACAAGTCACAGCCCAACTGATCCACAAATTCTCTCTCTCTCTCTCTTCCTCTTTGTATTCCTGTTTCTCTCTCGCTCTCTCGCTCTCTCAGTCTTGAAAACTTGCATCCAACCCAGTGCAGTCGGACCTGAATGCCAAAGTTTCAACGTAAATTTTGAGATCTTCTGCATCGCTGCTCTTGGTGGCAAGCAATCGAAATCCGTTGAAGAGACGCAAAGACATCATCGCCCGAGGACTGGTGAAGCTCTCCTGGCGATACCAGTCCACAGTTTCAGTACCATGCAAAATACGTAGGATATTGTAGGATGCTGTAAGGAGATGTGGAGAGAACCCTCAATGGCAAAACCTATATAGGCCCTGCGGCCATATCCTCAGCTTTGGGGTTTTAGTGAAAGATGATTAAAATTTAGGTGCCAAAATGTACAAACCATGCAGGTTTATATACACGTAATATACATAGCAACAATATGGTTTCCTGTAATCCACCAATAATTCCTACCCAAACCAATTTCAAATGTATGAAATAAAGGTACAGTACTATACATCTGTATTGGCATATGAACGAGCGAAAATTTGAAGTTACTGCACAAGGCAGGGCAGTACCTTGCCTTGGATTCTCGGGCTTCCTTTTGATCCCTGACCTTTTTTCTAACCTTGCCAACGGCTGAAAAACGGTACATGCGTTTTGCAACTTTTCGTTTGGGGCCAAGCTTTCCAAGAAAACATGTGTTTTCAAATCCACGAGGGATGGGGGGTGTGGTGGGGGGGGCTTATAACGTTTTTTTGTTTGTCACTAATTTTCACTAAAGCAGGCACCTTTTCAAATCATCCCTTCTATCGCGCTGTGCGCTAGACCTTCTTCTTCCTCTTCTGATCTACCATGCGCCACGCTGTAACTTATTCTTCTGATTTTTCATACGCTACGCTATGACTTCTCTCCTTCTGACCCAACATGCCCTATGCTGGAACTTCTTCTTTTTCTGTTTTTTTGCTTCTTCTTCTTCTTTTTCTTCTTCTTCTTCTTCTTCTTAGCTTGGGACTACCATGTTTACAGCGTTGCCCGCTTAAACGCCCAAAATTGCGTCAATTTGATAAATTTGTCCTTTTTCCCCCAAACAGTGTGTCCACACTGGGGGTTCTTCCGGCAAGTAAAAGGCCGGGGATTGATCGGGGTACGTGCTCTGGCCCCCGGTATTTTTCCTGAAAGTGCCCGTGTTGCGATGTCCATGCTCGTGCAAAGTTTGCACAGCGGGGTTGATCTTGGGGTGCGCCATTTTTCCTGTAAATTCTCGCATAAAAAAGCTCTTAGTGAAATGTCCGTGCGCATTTCGACTGCGCAGGCTCGCGCAAAGTGCGGGTCTAAGTTTGCCTCGGGCTCATGTTTGGTGGCAGTACTTTGAAGACCTCGGCAAATCTTTCTGCGATGCCCATGTGCGTTTCGATTGCGCAAGCTTGCATAAAGTGTATGTGAACAATTTTACCCTTCTTCCGGGTGCTGTTATAGTCAGTCAGTGTGAAGTCCGCGATGGTGCCGCTAGCAACTGCCAACGGCAATGCAGTGCAGTGCACAACTGTTTTCCATCTCGCAGGCAACTTGAGCCAAAGTAAGTATTGGCAGTCCAGGGGGCAATGCACATGCAAACCATGATGGGTAATACCCAGCCCACCTGTGGCCTACATCCCTTTCACACCCCGCATGTCTGCCAGATATTGGACAGCAGGCACGAAGTAAGGGATCATCCAAAAGAAGAAATTATGTACAGCTTTCCTACCAAGTATTGAAAATCATCGGCTCGGCTACTCGGGAATTATCCGTTGAATAACTTCCCTTTCACCTAACCATGCTACCTAATTGGGTAGAAGAAGCTATACTGCACAATGGCCTAATGTCGTACAAAATGGACAAGTAAGCGCATCACCTTTTCAACTTTCATCATTGTCTGGATTGCAAGGTGCATGGGCTCACAAGGTCGCCCACCAAACATGGCCACGCCTTTGCTGTACTTTGTAACTTTGGCCTTGGAGTCGACGTACTCTTTGAGCTCCTGATCCCCGGGATAGTCGAGCTCTCCCCGGGGGTCTTCACCACAGTACGGACAAAGACTGTCCAGATCCATCCTTCCCCATTTTTTGCTGATCATATCAGCATGATACTCGCTTAGGGTTTTTGGTCACCCTGTTCTGATAGTAGTGGTTGAAGAGGATCACGATGCTAACCACGATGCCGTTGTCAAAGATTTCGGCGGCTACCCCATCTGTGTCGCAGTTTGGGAGCTGTCGGATTTTCTCCTCCTCCTGCTCCTTCTGCTCACGCTCTTCAGGGCTGATCTGGTCGTCATCGGCAGCCTCATCCTCAGCATCGTCGACAGCCATAGTTTCGTCTTCATCACCACGTCTTCGTCCTCAGGCTCTTCATCGTCATAGTCCACCTCATCTTGGTTGAAGCTGTATTGGCTTTGAGTCTCAGCTTCTCTTTGCGCCTGGTCGATGGCCTCCTTGAAGATGGCATCTTTCTCCTTTTTAAATTGTCCATCGACCTTCCGCTTGGTCTCCGTGTCCTCATCTTCAGCATCGTCGATGATTTCGAAGACGAGTAGACGGAGCCCCTGTGATACCAAGAGCCCCTTGCACTACCATACCCATAAAAACGGTATTCCGTACCTACCCGTGCTGGACCTCCAGAAAACAGGCAATTCATTGCTCTTGAAATTAGATAAATTACACTACACTAATTACATTACACTACGCTACACTACACTAACTACAGCTACAGCTACAACTACGCAACTTTACACTACACTACACTAGACTACACTACACTACCCTACATTACATTACACTACACCGCAACTGCAACTCCACTACACTACAACTACAACTACAGCTGCACGGACCACACTACATCCAGCAGTTGTGGGTGAAGTGACCGACCAGGTGACCACCGCAACCACTGTAACCACTCCCAAAACACAACTCCAACCAGCTTTCGGTCCATCAATGGATTCGCTCTGCCATCCGTGGTTCACAACAACTAACCTCTCCTATAGGTTTCCTATTTTTGAAACTTCCGCCACCGCCTTGCGCGGTACTACTGGTTTTTCCATGGTCCCATCGTATTTTTCCATTAGAATTTCTGTCAAATTTCTAAAGGATTTCTACGGGAATTCTTTGGAATTTCTATGGGGTTCTTAAAAGATTCTTATGGGATTTCTCTGTTGTTCCCATGCAATTTCCATAGTATTTCTATGATGTTTCTACGGGATTTCCATGGTATTTCTACGGGATTTCGATGGTATTCCTATAGGATTTCTATGGGCCGTCCAAAGAATTTCCATGATATTTCTATGGGCTTTCCATTCAATTCCAAGCGGATTTCCATGATATTTCTATAATAGTTCATTGGAATTTGTATGGGATTCCTAAAAGGTTTCTTTGTGGTTCCTATGCTATTTCCATGGTATTTCTATGATAGTTCTTGAGATTTCCATGGGATCCCCATGGTATTTCCATGGGTATTTCTTTGGGATTACTATGGGGCGTCCAAAGGATTTCTGTGAGATTTCCATGATTTCTATGGGTTTCCTATTGGGCTCTCTTTGATATTTCTATGATATGTCTATAGGATTTCTATGGGAGTGCTATGGGATTTCCATGGGGTTTCCATGGGATATCCATGGGATTTCCATGGGATTCCTATCGGGTTCCTATGGGGTTTCTTTGATATTTCCATAGGATTTCTATTGGATTCGGCTGGGATTGCCATAGGTTCCTATGGGGCTCATGGGATTCCCAACAGATTTCTATGGGATTCCTATGGGATTTCAAAAGGAAAATCGGTTGAAAGCAAATTGAAATCAGTTGAAACCTGTTTTCAATTGATTTCTTGAAGCCTTCAAAAGAAAATCAGTTGAACTTCAGTTGAACATTATTGAACGGAAATTGAAATCAGTGAAATGTCTTTTTAATTGGTTTCTTTGAGGTTTTAAAAAGGAAAATCAATTGAAAGTAAACTGAAATCAATTGAAACTCAATTGAAAGTGAATTGAAACCAATTGAAAATCAATTGAAAGTAAATTGAAATCATTTGAACGTAAACTGAAATCAATTGAACGTAAATTGAGAGTAAATTGAAATCAACTGAACATCAGTTGAAATTCAAACCAATGAAAATACATTGAAAGAACATGGAAATCAACTGAAAGTAAGTTGAAATCAATTGATCCAAAGTCAATCAGACCCTGATCCCTGAAAAGTACCTAGCCTAAAGAGAGTCCTAAAATTGTGTGGGGGCAGGGGGGGCCTGACACTAATCAGGATCCAACATTACATATACCTTTCATCTACATCTAATGCTTGCCAAGTTAACAGCCATCCCGGCCCAATGTGTGACCATCCAGCTACTCCCAGTGCTCAAATCGTTGCGAATTTCTTGAAAGAAGTCTATGTCTGTGGGAAGAACTTCGGGGGGATCGGTGCGAAACAGTGTTCCCTTGCGGAGTCGGTTCTTTGTAAAGATACTAAGTTCAAAACATTCCACCACCTCGTCAAAAGTCGTATCGCGGAGCTGTGCACTAGGCGAAAGTAACATCAATGACGCGGATTGTTTTGAAGCCCGTGACGTCGAAGGACGCGTTGCAGTGGAACTCAGCTCGCGCCATCAAAAAACATTGGTCTAAGTCACTAAGTCAAAACCCGACGCAAGGCAAAATGCAGGAAAAGTTAAAACCTTGTGTTGCGCTGTCTCACTGAAACGATAGGGGCACGCCGAACAACTGTATGTGCCTTCATGAGTGGGACTGGGGCTTGATGCTGTACTATATTCGGTCTATGATGCCTTTGAGCTTTGCCATAGAACTTAGTTTTTTCAATGATTCTTGATGTTTTAAGATGGTAAAAGATGGTTTAGTGGCTTCACACACCACAACATTCCACGCACAGCCTCCGTCGGCTCCCACTTCAAGATGCATGAGTCTTACAATTCAATCTTGACTGTTGGATCAATCGATACTTATGGCACCAATGACATCCGGATACTGTCTAGGCATACCAGTATGTCTCCCTCGCCTATAATCCACTGTAAACTGCCTGTGTGCATTACAGCACATGGGCATCCGACCCACCGAAAACAAAACCTGAGTATCCCCAAAAGCGCAAGTATAGAACCTTTTCGTACCGATACTTGGAAGTTGCCTTTCCAAGAACCCATGATATTTAGAGAAACAATGCAGAAAGCGTAGAAAGCCTGATATTTAATTTCCCGATGAACCCCAATAAAGCGTTAAACCATGTTAAAACATGTTCAAGTCATGGCATAAAAAGAAAAACATAGAAAAACATGAGCTGTTGCCCGTTGCCCTCCTTGATGCACAGCAGTGAAGAGGTCAAGGCCCCGTAGATCGCGTCACCCACGCTCTCACGGTCACCGCCCAGTGACGACACCAGCATCTCCAGGGATGTGGCCAAAACGACACACTGCGGCGATGTCCTCGCAGCAACTTGCAGCAACTCGCACAGATTGGCGACGTCTCTTTGACTCTGCCAACTCTGCTCTGCTTCGTTTCAATGTTTTCATCCGTTCCGCAATGAGTTTCACGATGCGTTTCACAGACATTCACACCCCTCTACGCCACTGATACAAGAACCCAGGCGAGACAATCTCGCTGTTTTGTAAATGCTCAGTGATGATTTGCATGCACATGAGTTGAAGCAGCTATCGCTTCCTCATGTGTTGCTGAAGTTTGCTGACTAATTGAGATTGGTACTGGCGTTTCGCTTTGTCTGCTTCCGTTGTGTTGCTCAATGGGTCTTTTTTCTTAGGCACTGAAACAAAGCAAAAGCAGAAAGCAGAGGTATTGTCAAGAACGGCTGAAGTGCTGGCAAAGACTAGACATGCTCATCGCGCTCAGGACAAGAGTTTTGCTCGGGGTCTAACGCTTGCGCAGGACAAACATTTTTTTCTCTGTCTGCGTCGAGTTGTTTAATGACGATGGCATAGCAGTCTAGCGTTCGTAATCCGTTGTGCAAGTAGAATACCTGAAACACGCTGAAACATAGGCATCTCTCGCCTATCTTTCTGAGAAGAACAGGTGTACGTCCGATGCTTCCCTTCTAGGGGCGACACAAATGCAGCAGCTCCAAAGATTCACCAAACTTCACCATGGCAGAATTGCTTGCAGAAGTGCCTGCATTTCAGAGACATATTCAACCATATACATATAAGTTTTAAATTCAGCTACACACACATATATATGTATATAATGTATATGTTGCATATGTTGTTCTGAACCACGCGAGCATGAGTATGATCATTCTGTTCGACAGAAACTTTCACAAAGTGGCCCGTGTCTAATGATCATGCGAATCACATTGTGGTGTAAGGTCATCTATGTATGGAATCGTCTTTGCTTAGTCTTAGTGCATTTGGGTTTCAACGCCAACTGTATCAGACACATCCGACGAGACTTCAGAAGGGTTCTCTGGCGCAGCCTTCGCTGAAATCTGAATCCACATAGTCGACCTCCTCTTGAACTTCGGTCTGATACTCCGTTTCTTCTTGTTCTTGCTGGACTTCCTCCACACAAAAACTTCAATGCAGCAAGGCATCTTCAGTTGCACCAAAGCGAAAGTAATTCAGCGTGGCAGAACATGACAAACACGTGGCATGGAGTCATGGAGAAATTCTCCTCTTGCAGCTCGCCCTCTTGCGAATCGCGATCAGTCACCGCATCTGCAGGCTGCATGTCTGAAGTCCGGAAGCGCGTAAGACGCGTGTCTGAATACTCCCTAGTACGTCGGAGCCAAGATCGCATGAGATTGCAAGCCTCTGCAGTTTCAGGTAAGTCGTCCACAAGGCAAAGATCCTATTTGTCAATGGGCCGTGGCAATGGGATCGATGATGACAGGTCCCAAGAAAAACAAACACAAGAAAAACCAACGAACGGGTCGTAAAACACTCAAGTTATTTCAACAGTCTTGTACATGTTTCCCCTGTTCCCGTACCAGCGTAGCCTGTGGAGTGGAGAACGGGGCGGAGTGCAGAGCGTAGAGTGTGAAGACAGTGAAGACAGCGAAGGGTATGAAGTGGGGATTGCGCAGTGTGAAGTGTCAAGTGCAAAGTGTGGAGTGAAAAGTGTAGTGTGGGGAGTGAGGAGTGTAAAGTGTGAAGTGTGGAGCGTACAGTGTAGAGTGAAGAGTGTGGAATGTAAAGTGTAGTGTGGAGTGTGGAGTGTGCGGTGTAGTGTGGAGTGTAAAGTGTGGAGTGTGGAGTGGAGAGTTTGCAGTGTAAAGTGTAGAGAGAAGAGTGTAGAGTGTCAAGTGTAGAGTGAAAAGTGTGGAGTGGCAAGTGTGAAGTGTAAAGTGTAGAGTGTGGAGTGTACAGTGTAGAGTGCGGAGTGTAAAGTGTAGAGTGTGGAGTGTCAAGTGTAGAGTGCGGAGTGTAGAGTGTCAAGTGTGAAGTGTACAGTTTACAGTGTAAAGTGCAGAGTGTGGAATGTAAAGCGTGAAGTGTGGAGTTTTTAGAGTGCGGAATGTGAAGTGTAAAGTGTAAAGTGTAGTGTGTGAATTGTAAAGAGTACAGTGTAAAGTGTGAAGTGCCAAGTGTAAAGTGTGAAGAGTAAAGTGTAGCGCGTCCCAAATACCGTGCCTGCCACGCAGAATGGCACTCCACACACGACCGATCTTCACCAAATGCATCGCCTGCCATGTAAAATGACATTCTCGCGATGTCCCAGGCTTGCCACACAATTTGCGCTGCCACCACATCACGCAGCCTTGACATTGCGATTTGCGAAAAACACTCGTCTAAGGTGCGGCGCCTGCCACGCAAAATGACGCTGGAAGTCTTCAAAGTCCTGCGCCTGCCACGAGACATGCAAATCATGAAAACCTTAAAGTATTGTGCCTGTCACACAGAATGACTTTGACACATTATGAAGAAACACGTCGGAATGTCACAAAGCGCCACACCTGCAACACAAGATTATCACCGATGCCACAACAAAACCAGAGAATCGAGACGAGACATGTTGGAAGCTCAAAAAGAGCATTTCGTGCTAGACCCCCTCAAATTTTCACAGTTTGCAGCTACAAAATTAACGTTTTCCTACGAATTTTCTTATGAACCCGCAAATAAAATCGATGTTTCGTGCGAAGCTTCCGTCAATTTCATCACATGTCAGAAAATGCCTCGCCCGCCAGAATTTGCACGTTGCCATGCAGCCCTGACAATGCGATTCGCCAAAAACGTAACACGACACGTCTGAAGTGCCGCGCCTGCCACGCAAAATGACGATGGAGGTCTCCAAAGCCTTGTGCTTGCCACGAAGAGTGCAACTCTTTTCTGGAAACGACGCGAAAGTATTGCGGGCACAGAATGGTTTTTGACACATTATGAGACATGTTGGACTGTCACGAAGTGCCACGCCTGCCACGCAAAACCAGGTTACGCAACGTGGTAACCTCCAAAAGTGACCGCTTTTGAAGCACTCCACATTCGCACCGTCATAGCACTATTATCGCGAATGGTTGCAAACGGTCCAAACGGTTGCAAACGGTTGCCGGCGGTTGCGAACACAAAAGCAGCGTCGATCGAACGCCTCTCCACCCCCAGACCCCCAAAGTAAAACCGCCACGGATTCGGGAATAATTCTTGATGAAAACTTCAAGCAACAGCTCCAGTTCAGTCCCCAAAACTGGAATTCAAACCCACGTCGGCCTGGAGTCTGCAGGTTATTGCTCAAAGCATTCCGGCACACAAGGTGTGGAACTGTGCCCGGTTCCGTCAAGGTGTGATGGCCCACATGGGGCGACCGGCAACGGAAATACTCAGGAGTTTGTACTTGCAATATCTCGCGGTCATACCAAGTAAGTATGGTGGCACGCTTGGCACAAATTACCAAATGCTCCAGTAGCGCAGTTCGGGTTTCAAGTTGCGAAGACAACACAGTCTGAGCCCGCATTCCCGGCTCAGTTTCAGGGCTTTCTCAGACACTCCGATCTCTAAAAGTATACGACGAACGCTTCTTAGGAAAAGCCCGTGTTTCATGGAGTCTGTTTTTCGCTACAAGAAACAAGATGAAGCCCACGAACCCGAATGCTCACACGTATGTTAATGGTACAGATGTCAAAACACATGGTTATGCAGTCACGCACAATACCTTTCTGCAATATTTTATTTGAACAGTCTGGTACATGTTTCCCTTGTTACCAGTCTGCAGTGTGGAATGGAAAGTGTAGAGTGTGGAGTGTGGAGTGTGAAGTAAGGAGTGTGGAGTGTAAAGTGCGGAGTGCGGAGTGTAGAGTGTGTAAAGTGTAGAATGCGGAGTGTAAAGTGTAGAGTGTGGAGTATGGAGTGTAAAGCGTAGAGTGTGGAGTGTAGAGTGTGGAGAGTAGAGTGTAGAGTGTGGAGTGTGGAGTGTAAAGTGCAGAGTGTGGACAGTGGAGTGTAAAGTGAGGAGTGTAAAGTGTGGAGTGAGGAGTGTGGAGTGTAAAGTGAGGAGTGTAAAGTGTGGAGTGAGGAGTGTGGAGTTTGCAAATTGTAGAGTGTGAAGTGAAGAGTGTAAAGTGTAGAGTGTAAAGTGTAGAGTGTGGAGTGTAGTGTGTAGCGTGTGGACTGTGGAGTGGAAAGTGTAGAGTGTGGTGTGTAGAGTGTGGAGTGTGGAGTGTAAAGTGTGGAGTGTAGAGTGTGGAGTGTGGACTGTAAAGTGTAGAGTGTGGAGTGTAAAGTGTGGAGTGTAAAGTGGAAAGCGTGGAGTGTAAAGTGTAAAGTGCGGAGTGTAGAGTGTATAGTGTAGAGTGTAAAGTGTAGAGTGTGGAGTGTAAAGTGTGGAGTGTAAAGTGTGGAGTGTGGAGTGAGGAGTATAAAGTGTGGAGTGTGGAGTGTAAAGTGTGGAGTGTAAAGTGTGGAGTGTGGAGCGTAAAGTGTAGAGTGTGGAGTGTAGAGTGAGGAGGGTAAAGTGTGGAGTGTGGAGTGTGGAGTGAGGAGTTTAAAGTATAAAGTGTGGAGTGTGGAGTGTACAGTAAAGTGTGGAGTGTGGAGTGCGGAGTGTGGAGTGGAAAGTGTAGAGTGTGGAGTGTGGA
>Ga0126342_10013873_pt1 | contig 14247 bp, 11 predicted proteins | sample Cyp1metagenome_FD_92528 | JGI IMG/M metagenome (GOLD analysis project Ga0126342, IMG submission 92528) | Coral microbial communities from Lord Howe Island, Old Settlement Bay, Australia - Cyphastrea 1 metagenome | ecosystem: Host-associated > Invertebrates > Cnidaria > Coral ...
ATATATATATACATATATTATGTCTATAATCATATATATATATTATGTATATAATCATATATATATATATTCTGTCTATAATCATATTTATATTTATATATATACATAAACTATGTCTATAATCATATATGTATATATACATATTATGTCTATAATCATATATATATATTATGTATATTATGTTTATAATCACTGGACATCACTGGCATTTATGTATATGAGTATATTAACATGGATTTCTATAAAGGAACAAACACATGGTGGGAGATATATTTGTTTTAAAAAAAAATATGGGTGTGTCTCAACATGGTGATACCCCCTATGGCAAGTTGAATAGGGAAAATATGGAATAATGACAATAATCCACTGGAATTAGGGGTGCTCAATTTTGAGACGCTCATATATATATATATATACATAATATATTATATATGTATAATACATACAATGCAAAGAGGGGGGTTCTAGTGATCTTCAGAAATCCTACTCATATGTCTCTTGGAACTACATACTGTGTATATATATATATATATTTATTTAACCCAACATAAAATAGACAAACATACGACATGGTACTGCATAAACTCTGGTTCTTGCCATTCCTTCTGAGGGATTGGTTGGGGTATGGTTTAGGGGGGCTAGTTATTGGTAGCATTTTCAGAAGGTATGGCAGGATTGACAGTGAATATGTATATATATATGATATGTAATATGATATGTAATATGATATGTAATATGATATGTACTATGATATGTACATGATATGTGGAGATGGAATGTATATGATATGTATAAATGATATGTGTTTTGATATGTAATATGTTATTGTACAGAATTGTGATACTCGTAGATACACTCAATATGATAGCAGAGCAACAATCCAGCCTGGGCATTAATCCAACTTGTTAATTGATTTAAACCAAATTATGATTACCCTCTGGTAAACATACAAAAAGCTATTGAAAATGGCCATTTATAGTTGATTTACCCATTGAACATTGTGATTTTCCATAGTTATGTGTATGTTTTCCAGGCCGGGTAAATATTCAATGGCATATGGTCTGGGTTTATTCAAAAAGCCATGGTACATCATGGCATTCATCAGCGGAAATTGAGAGACTCGCAGAAAATAGCATATGGAATTTGACCCACAAAAATATGGAATATGACAATAGGATGTTTTTACATCCTATTGTCACCAAACTATGTGAGAAAAATTGAGAAAATAGTAGTTGAATGACAACTTAAATCATCCCCCAATCGTTGGTAGCCAAAAACTCACTGGTTTCCCACTGGTTCCCATCAATTCATGGCCAGGTGGTGAGCAAAATCCCTCTGGACCCAGCTGAATCCTCGGTGTTTTTTTTGGCTGCTGTCAGTGAAGACCAACGAGGCGCGAAAAACATCGCCATGGAACAGCACCGCGAAACTTGCGCAGCATTTTTGGAACATCTGTTTCTTTGCACTGGAAACAAAATCATGTGGTTAAAACAATGCCACCCCATTGTTGATGGTTTATACCACCCATGAAGATGGTGATGACTGGGGGATGGTGCAAATGGCATTGTTTTAACCACATTAGACCAGGTATTGATCACTATTAACCACTATTAATCACTATTATAAGCACTGGTAGTCACTATAAATGACATGAACAGCAAATCAAATCTAGGGAGTGGAGAAAAACGGGATGATTATTCCCAACTGAATGGAAAGTCAAAAAAGTCATGTTCCAAACCACCAACCAGAAATAGCCATAGGAAATTCTAACCATTCAATTTGCCATAGGAAATAAGGAACAAATTGCCCCCTGTGAAGAAATCCACATCTCAAGTCTCGGGGTGGTCATCCTATTTCCGGCTGCATCCAGCTCTCATCAACGTCCTTCCTGGCCGAGAATTGCGCGTGGTTTCCATGGTTGATTTTACACTTTATCATACATCACATGTTCCAGTCCCATGCTGTAAACACAATCCTTCCTCCACCACCAGTTTCAAGAGTGTGTATATTGTAGTATATATGCATATTGACTATGATTGACAAATTGAGAGGCTTGGTAACTGCTCATAATGCCGTGGGTCATTGCACCGAAAGGTACTCCTTTGTTCACAATGCAAAAAGACGAAAAATAATTCGGATAGATGATGTTGAGATTCGGACATATCTGCAGATCATCTGCCCACAAGTTGCAAATCCCAAAGCTCATTGAATCACTGTCTTTGATCGCTGTAGATTCATGGCTTCACAAAGGTTTGTACCGAACCATACCGAACCATACAGCAACTTTGACTGGGCTGAGCGATGCTATTGCACGCAGAAATACACCAATAACATTAAACATCATCTCTGCTCAAGTTGTTTTTTTTCACAAACACGCTAATATTGGAAGCGCTAAAATGACTCGACTCGAGGCCACCAAACATGTCTGGTTCAGAGTCAAATCACCATCCAATTTCTGACAGAGTATCCAACTTAGAGCCGCAGTTCCAGTGAAAGTGAAGATAGTTCACCATAGTTGTAGGGACCCCACATTCCAGCAAACATGGGGGTTGGAATCCCATGGTTATACCCATCAACAGCCATTAAACACTAATCATCATGAATAAACATAAACTAATAACCCTTGATGGGCATTCATAGCCATTAACACACCTTAGCCAATAACTAATAACCATTCATACATTAACAAACATCATCGCCATTCATTAACATAGAGGGAAAAAAACCAACAGCTGCACCCCCGGGCTCCGCCCCGATGTTTTTTTTCCGTCCGGGCGCAGCTAAACTTGTGTGGTAAACCAGGGTGAATCCCATCAAGAGTTCCAATTCTTTTGGGGGGGCAGATAGCAGTTTCTATCACCCAAATGTATCCAGATGTTGCTATGAACGATACATGGTGTTTTTTAGTTTACCCGGCCTGGTAAACATGGAAAAAACTATGGAAAATCACTATCTTCAATGGGTAAATCCACTATAAATGGGCCATTTTCAATAGCTATGTTAAATTACCATAGGGTATTGTTGGGTTCAGCAGTACCACATGAAAAATTGTTTTTTTTGGTGGGTTCACCACTTTCATTGTGAAGAACAAGGTTTTCTACTGTGGGTAGTTGCGAAATCCTGCACCACTTTGGATGGTAGAAAACTTGTAAATAATGGGGTAAATCACTTATCAACTGGCGCAACTGGCGCAGGATTTCGCAACCATCCACAGTATGTTTCAATAACTGGGCAGTCCTGCTGAAAAGACCATGGGTTGTTGACATCGCAATGCTTGGCGGTAACACAACGTCGCTCATTGTGGCAGACTGCTTGCAAACAAATAGGGGTTTTCTACAAATGGGGGTACCGCCCAATAATCCTAAAGTACATAGACTATTTTATAAGAACTCCCCAGACTCCCCAGTTCATTTACTATTTTTTCCCTTCTCCAAGGCCACACAAGACGGACCCAACATGCGGAGAAGTCAAAATCAATGATACCCTCTGGTAATTTAACATAGCTATTGAAAATTGAAATTTGTCATTTATAGTGGATTTACCATGATTTACCCACTAAAAATTGCGATTTTCAACAGCTATGTTAGTTTACCAGAGGATACCGTGTTTGGGATGCTGCACGTCCATTACTACCAGCTATGAACTGCTTGGAAAACCTGGGATTCAACGGCGCCACGGCACCGCACGCGACTGACTAAGGGTCGCCTGACTGCGAGAGGGGAAAGACACCATTTGTCCAACTTTCCAAATTGCCAATACAATCAAGCAGCAAACATATGTTTCAAAGGGATAATAACAAGGCGAAAACAGAATATGTGTGATTCTCTCTTACTACATTATGTCATGTTACAGTTACATTTTATTATATTATAGAAAATTGCATGACATTGGATTGCAAGACATGATATCATATTACAATCATGTAATGCTATATTACATTTACACATACTAATAATATTACCCCCAGGCCAGGGGTGCCCCCCACAGGTTTATCGTGTCACCAACTCTTTAGGGTTTGTTTAGGGTTTGTTAGGGGTTTGGTTTTTGCTTTTGTTTTATTTTATTTTAATGAAATTTAATTTTCAAGGCTTACTTAGGGTGTCATGTGAGATTTGGGTTTTAGGGTTTAGGGTTTAGGGCTTACACTGTGCGTTTTGAAAACAATCTCGTCAGCCAAACGGTCACGTCGCCCGTAGGACCTTGTCAACTTTGAAATGAGCCATTCTCAAACATCTCATTCGAATTTGCAACCCTCGTGGGTGTTTCAAGAACATCGATGAAATTTCTCAAATACATGACAGTCAAAATTCCTTGTAACGCGGTCAAAAATTGACTTCTTTCTGTTGAAAACACCGCGGGGGTCATCAAATTTGACTGCGCAAGTTGTAGCACCCCCTTTTTTTCTTTGGCAGCCAGCCAGTTTCTGCACACAGTTGCCCAAGTTTATGGAACAGACTTCCAGAGACCTGCCGTCTTCAGTAACCTTCGTAGAGGTAGGCCCAAAGCTCCTTCTCCTTGATCTTGCCATGTCTTTTCGTAGTCCATTGCTGTGGAACAGCACCTTTCACATGTTCCCATTGTCGATCTAATTGCTGCGTTCCTGCCGACAACTTCCCACGGCGGTTTCTGGTGAACTCGGCTTTCGAATGTTTCACGACCACCCATTTCAACTTCTTCCGGGGCCAAGATTTGCCAGCTTTCTTCCATCCCATGGCACCATCAATGTAGCATGTGGTCTGCGGCTTCAAACAAGACAAGATACTGGAAGTAGTGATTTCTCCACACTATTCTTGAGGAGGCTTTCCGTATGGGGAGGTGAGCTTCCATGCAGGGACACAGACATATTTTCATCTTGTTGGAACCCCTTTGAGAAGCTCCCAAGATCCGGACATGAAGAAGAAAGTATTGAGACACCTTTCTCCTGGGGTATTTGTGATCCAAGCACGAATGAGGTTTTGGTATCTGGTGGAGCGAGGAGAGATTCTGCACGTTCTCACTGTGGTTCCATCCAATTCGACATGCTTTTCCAAACGCATCGTCTCATTCAAACATTGCCCGTTCCAATTCCAGAGCATCTTACAACTTACAAGAAGAAGTTCAGAGCGTAACATCAAGAGCATCTTACAAGTTACAAGAAAAATTCAGAGCGTAGCATCAAGAGCGTCTTACAAGTTAGGAGAAGAAGTTAAGAGTGTAGCATCAAGAGCGTCTTACAACTGACAAGAAGAAGGCCAAAGCGTGTGGCAAGGTACAGTGCAAGAGAGAGTTGATAGCGTAGCAGCAAGTCCAAGAGCATATCTTGTAAGACTGCCAGCCAAGAACGTTATTATCCCCCCCCAAAACCTCCCCCCCACCCAAAACCCACCCCCCAAAGAAACAACAGTGCAAAGTAGTGCAACGGGCGCGCGCTCCTAGAGGCGCCGACACCAAAAACACGGCCATTCTGCCGACGTCCCAAAATGCGTACCCAAACACCGGCCGTGCGCAGTCAAAACGCACAAAACCCCGGGCAGAAACTCCCATCCTGGCCACAATATTACCCCTTGGTTATTTAACATAGCTATGGAAAATGGTCCACTTATAGATGATTTATGATGATTTACCTATTAAAAATGGTGATTTTCCATGACTACGTTAAATAACCAAAGGGTATATAATGTTGTATTATATCAGATTGAACAATATTATTTATAAAAGCTATGATATATTATAGGATTTTGTATTTTGGTGTGCTGCACTATATCAATTCAAATCATATCATACTAAATCATCTCATACTAGATCATATCACAGTACATCATATTATATAATATAATAAATCATATTAAACTATGCATATATTACAACATGTATATAATATGACATAATACCAAAGTAGATCCATCCATCTAATATCATATGTCAAACTATATATATATATTCATAAATCAGATCATATATTTCATATCATGGCATACTATTTCATATCATACTACATTTTATTGTTACATATCATCATGTATCATTACAGTAATGTTTGATTATACTTGATTATATCATATTAGATTATATTTTATCATCTTGTAGTGTCTCATGATTACGAAAAAAACCGACTCCAAACGGAGAACCAACAGGTTGGAAGTTTGAGTAAACCACCAGGAAATTTATCTAACACCCATGAAGTAAAAATATATATCCGCCCATTGAACATAGCTGTGGAGAATCAGCATTCCTTTTGTGCTGAACCATCAAAAAATGTGGGTCAATTTCCATATGTTAAGTTGCCACGTAATGGCAATGACTAGTGATAAGCGAGTCAGAGTTAATGACGTCAGAAGGCACTGATCTAGCATGATCTACACAACGGTATACCGACATGGTTCATGTTACCACTACAATGTGGGCCCCCCCCCAGTTATAAGTTGGTTTACAAGCGCCATGAGTACTATTCTTATTTGCGTATCATAAACCATAGTTATTAAAGTTCTGTGGCCCCCAACGCGATAAAACACTATGGTTTTTACGGGTGGCCCTTACAACTAGTAGCTCATGACTAGGGATATTTCGGGATGATCTAACTATAGATACATGACTTATCGGGAGAATTCTATCGGGTTGGTGGTTGAGCCTACCCCTCTGTAAAATATGAGTTCGTCAGTTGGGGTTGCGACATTCCCCAATATATGAAAAAATAAAATGTTCCAAACCAATAATGTATGATGTTTCGGGATGGAATATGTGATCAACTACTGCAACAATAATATGATAATATATGATGTTCTCACTAATCATAAAAATCATAACATCTCTACCTTATATTGATCTAATCATTAAAAAATCTCGGCACTCTACAATGTTACGGTACATCAAGAACAAGCATCGTGAGCCGATGGGCTGACAACAACCATGGAAAACCATCCAGAGATTTTTGGGTGGCAATTTGTTTTTGTCACTTCTTGGGGATCCAGAGAATACACATCCTAAAAGTCACCCCCTCGTTTGGATTTCTATTCATTTTGGGGTACCCCCTGGTTATTTGACATAGCTATGGACAATGGCCCATAAAAATGGATGATCAAAATGATGATTTACCTATTAAAAATGGTGGATCTTTCCATGGCTACGTTTAATAACCTACCAGGTAACTTACTAAGGGTATATATATGTGACAGGTAGAGGGATGGGATAAATATATATAAATATCACGATCACCATGGGCAGCATCACACATACCATCCATGTAAGAAATATTCGCACATGGCTAGCATGGTGGATTCTGCGCCACATACTGGTAGATTCTGCTAGAAATTATTATGTCACTATGTTACGCCGAACATGGATGATATGGGGCAACCATACCTGATGATACCATGTCTGGTGTATTACTAGTATGGTGTATATGATATGATGTAATCAGGAAAAGGATACCATGTTGTATAATGTTATATACCATACACCGTTCCACAAAACTATAATATCCGGTGCATGGTTTCAGCCCCAAAAAACGTATTCCTGACTTGTGGGAAATGGTCATCATCCAAACAATTCAAGATACGGCATGAGGCAAAAGAAACTCATGCTTGAAAGTGCCTATATTGTACCTTGTGGCTCTGTACTTCAGCTGTAACATCCAGAAAATACACAACAAATCAATTCCCATTCTGGGCTTGGCCCTCGCTCTCGCTCTCGCAGTGACAACGAACCTTTAAAGCTCCGACCTCGCGGCTACTCCCGGGATTTCAGACTTGAGCAAAGCATGGATTTCACGTAGATTCCAGCCACATCTTTTTCAGTTTCAACCCCTCTGAAGGGATTCCATTCCGAAATTGCTACATCTCCAACATCTCCAGCCTGGTTTGCAACATGTGCAAACATCCCGGAAGTTGCAGGGTACCCGCTGCGCCGGTGCGCCGGTTGTTAGTTGCACGTTTTAAGCTCAGAGAAACCACGCTTGGTGAGATCCAAGTCGAATCCCCTGGGTGGATCTAGAATCTAGAGCTTGATCTTTCTGTTCCCTGTCGACTCTGCCATTGCCGGTTTGTTGGTGATCTGTGACTAGCCCGAACATATCTGAGGATACAACAAATTGGCTAGTCCAAACAGAGCTTTCTTTGGTGCCAAACTAGCCATGTTGAATCATGTTGAACAAAGAAACGAAAACTGAACATAGTATGTATATAAATATAATATATAAATACCATATAAAATAAACCAATGGATTCTGGGGGTGTCGCATTTGTGCACCAAGCCCTTCAAAACTTGAAACAACATGATGGAGGGATGGTAAACCCGGGGCACAAACGTTTCAGCGATCGCTGAGTTGGTGAACATCACGAAAAACAAGTATATGGTTGATATTTATAAGTGTCATAAACCATATGGAAATATTGATTGGATTATATATAACTTTAGTGAAATGTATAATAAGTGTCAAAAACCATATATGACCAATATATATATATAGTAAAGGTTTATAGCTTTAGTGAAATGCAATTACGTAGGACTCAACTCCTTCTAAGTTTTCCTTTTCGTTATCGGACATGTCCATGTCGATTTTCCATAGTTTGACTCAGTGGACCGACGGTCAATGGGGATATTTTCCGATGACCATTTTATGGTGTGATTTTGATGGAAACAAATACAGCGCAAAAATATGTGGTATATTTACATGGCTGGGTGATTTTTGGGGCAACATGTTGGTAAATCTTCTAGCTCCATGGTTCGCATATGGGGTGATATAAATCCATAAAATTAAAAAACATGGTATGCTGTTTTCCTATACAAACATCTACAAACATCTACAAACCCATGTATCTGTCCATGTTTGTCGGTCTCTTTTTCGGACACTGGGCCTCGACAGTTCAACATGAAAGGATCCGCTCGGCTCTGTTGTCAATCGAGTGGATGTGTCGACCTAGCCAGAAAGTCGGGATATCTATATATATATAATTATATATTATAATTATTTAATGCCCAAACTTAGATATCCAAACAAAGATAAATAGATTGCTGGTTGGAGGTTTCAGTCAGTTGGGCTTATTATTCCCAACTGAATGGAAAGTCACAAAATTCCATGTTTCCAAAATGTTCCACAGCACCAAACAGAAATTAGAGATATATCATCTGATCATGATATACCCCCCGTGATTGTCCATAGTTTTGTGTATGTTTACCAGAGGGTACCATAAATAGATCATACCCTCTGGTAAACTAACATAACTATGGAAAATCACAATTTTTAATGGGTAAATCCACTATAAATGGCAATTTTCAATAGCTATGTTAGTTTACCAGAGGGTAATATTATACCAAGCTGATACACAAGTTGCTCCAAAGATATCCATATAGATATCCACCATCTGTGATTGATGGACACTGCGACTGTCCCGACGTCGGCGCTGACAACAAGATTCGCCCCACGGCGCGGGCGATTTCGCCTGGTGATCCTGGTGTCATGTGGGGCCCAGTGATGTGAACTATAGTTCGTTATAGATATCATAAACCATAGTTTTTGAAGTGATGTGAGTTGGTTTATAATTATAAGTTGGTTTATAAACCCTATGTGAATACTATTGTTGTGTCCGTATCATAAACCATAGTTATTAAAGTGATGTGGCCCCCAACGCGATAAAACACTATCGAGCTATCGTATCATCCCATCATCCCGTTCCATGTGGGACAGCTGATGATCTGGACATCCTTTTCCTTTCGAAAAGGTGAATCTATAAATAGAGACCAAGTTCTTGTTTATTAGTTATATGCGAATATGCGATTAGTATTGTAGTATTATATGTATATATATATATATGTATATATATATGTATATATATACTATAATATCATATATACACATATATATATATATACATATGACAGAGAGAAATCATGTTCCAAATCCCCAAGTAACATAGGCCTCGTTCAGCCCGCCCTTAAAATCGAGGAAAATCCTCCGTCCCAACCATCGAATTGGTATCTCTGGTATTCCAACCCCAAATACATCGTGAAAACAACGTGGGTCTCCCATTCAAAACACAACTTTTTTAGATTCCCTGGCATGTTTAATCAGAGCTTACCCTCTGGTAAACATACAAAAAACTATGGAAAATCACCCTTTTTCATGGGTAAACCTACTATAAATGGCCATTTTCAATAGCTATGTTTGTTTAATCAGAGCTTAGTGCTGGGATGTGCTGGGGTAACCCGAAAGCATCACATCTGGTGGTTGACCTACCCCTCTGAAAAATGATGGACGAATCGTCAGTTGGGATGATGACATTCCCAACTGAATGGCAAGTCAGAAAATTCCATGGTTCCAAAGCACCAAACAGATGAAATCTATGAACCACTGTGGCCGTCTGCCATTCACCAGGCGGTCTACCCAATACAAAAAGCTGCCAGCAGATCCGATCTTAAGTGCTGCGGCAGCAACGGGCTACGGGCGAAAAATGCTACAATGTGCCTGGATTCTGTCGCTTTCGGACAAAGAAGCTAAACAAAAATGGGGTTCTATAAAAAATGCAGACCACAGCAGACCGTATACAGTAAAACATTGTAAAACGTCAAGCCTATCGGCCCTGAAGTTTAGGTGCAAAGTCTTTGGGCGAAGCCTGGAGATTGCGGAGGTAGCATGGTTTTGATCATCGGCAAAAATGGGGAAACTTCCTCCGTTGTCCTCAAACACGGCTAGGAAATTCCCCAGTGAGCCATGGAAGATGTGGCAATATCGAATGACATTGTGATTGGTTGCGCCATACATGTGTACATGTACATATAATATAGTGCGATATATGAATAGCAATAGATAGATATATATATATAAGTGGAGTATATACAACTATTATATCAAATTATTCATTATATATATATATGTATACACATATAAATACACTTATAATTATATATGTGCCTTCCTAGTCGTTCATGTTCAATGACATGCCATGGCATTTGATGGCATGTGCAGTGTGCAGACTCCATTTGCAACCTTACAGGGCAGATTCAACATTTAAAATTGTTGTGTTTTTTTCTTCCGATGACGGTTGGATCTAGAAATATGCGTGCGGTTGCGACTTCCAAATGACAGATCCCAGGCTCTTCAAAAATCAACCGTCCACTCGCATAACCAGTTGTGCTGTGGCTGTGAGTGGAGTTGACGAGGACGAGGATTTATGGAGACAGTTGAAGGACTTGTTCCTCCACATCGTCTGACAATGAAGCCCTGACTTTACACACTAAATTTGACGAAGAAAGTGAAAAATGGACTCACCAATGATCATTCAAGGTGTATCTATAAGAGGTTGGTATTGCTACGCATGTATATACAAATGTGCTTTCCGACACTACAAAACTCGCAGATCGAAGGGAGAGAACGTTGCTGGTCGACTTACAGATCTCTTGATGTCCTAAGAACTACTGTCTCTTGACAAATGATTCTTCCCATTAAAACTCTTCCGGAGGTAAACCCTACCTGAGAGGATACTTGGATCCATAGATATCCATAGGGATGTATTGTCGGAATATGTCCGAATCATTCCCCGCTTACCAAACCATCATGTGCGGTTTTTCTTCATGGTGAGGTCGCTGCAGACCAATCAAATGATGGGAATTCTAGGACAGGTTGGTGAACAAGTCTGGTTGGTAAATATTAGTCAATGGGAAGGATTATCCCATATATTATGGACAATAGCAAATGTTTGAAACCACCAACCAGAAGTATTCCGGGATCGTGGTTGGCACATAAATTTCTACCATTCCACCTGAATGCTGTTTTGTTCTTTCTTAGTTTCCACTGACGTAACAAACAACCTCTTCTGCCAACGCTTCCCCAACCTTGCGCGAATGAAAACGTAGCTTCCGCGAGCTCATGTCTTCATGTATCGCTTCCACGGGCTTCCACCCTTGGTAAGTTTGGATGATTTGCTTCTGCGACCTAGGCCTGGAGGTTGTTTTTCTGTCTTGTGGGATCCTTCAATGTAAAGTTTTTTGGGTTTATAGGCAAGCTGGCGCCGGCGCATTTCTTTTCTACTGCGGCAGCGGGCAAGCTTGTTTTCACCTTAGGCATACACACACAAACGTATATATAAATATGTAGCTATCTCTATCTATCATGTTCCTACCTGTACTTGTTGATATTTTTGTGTTTTTTTTACAGCTTCCACGACGCTTAAGCGGTGCTTTCACACCCTTCCGCGCGTGCAGACACGCGCACACACCCGGTTGTGACTCCACGAATACTACGGAACACTAAGCATAAAAACAAACGGCTCTCACCTGAAGGTCTAAATGGATCTAAATGGCATCTCACAATGGCAACGTTCAAGTAGACATCAAAAAAAACCTCTGCTTTTGGTGGCGTCATGTGGCTTCCACTTTGTGTTTTGTCCTCAACCGTCCAAGATCTGAATCTGTTTCTACGGTCGGAGCCGTACGGCAATCTTGCCATAGACACACCAAATGCGACCGGTATGGTCAGATCTAGCAGAAATGGGGTGCAACCCCCAAAAAATACCATTGAACAATTAGGACACATCATGAAAAAATCATGATCATGAAACCATCAGATTTCAGGATGCTATGCTTAGATAGGGCCAAATTAAATTGTAGCCAGAACCATTCATAGAATAGCACATCGAATGGTGGGTTGCTGATCCTAGATTCACGAATAGTGTGGAAAAGGTGGGACAGAAAAATGCGGTAAACCTCACTTGAAATATTGGAACTGTCAATCTTTAGTCCTATGTGAAATATATGGATATTTGACGATGCAACTGATGCAACTCATGCAACCAAGAGACAGATAAGATAGGGACATGGACATCGATAATGTGGTAATCCCACTTGCTATAAACTCAATTTTGGAGGATTGTGTTTAATACAGCAAGCATCGCAAAATTGGTGAATGAGGCATGGTCTCTTTTTGAATTTACCACATTGGCCCAAACAGATAGTAGAACATGTCCGCATGTTTGTTTGGGAGGTCTCAGCAGTAACCAGAATTGCACCCAAACAAAAAGTTAACGATTATGTATCCAATATTTTTCTTTATAGAATCAAATTATTTGTACATATCATAGTTTGGTAGCAACCCAAAACAGATAATAAAGAAGAAACACATCCTATTGAACTAGTAGTAAACCATGGTAAACCACTGTCGTTGATGCCCCCAATGTGGCTATATCACTTGTATCATCTATCTTTTGACCATGGCACTAATATGTGTTTAAGATCTATATCTATATATTCAATGGTCAATATTTAGCTGCAAACAAAACCGCATGGATCTGTGGATGCTGGTTGTTTCAGGATCACTTTGTCTCAAATTTGGGTACCAAGTTATTCTACCCCCCCAAGATAGAAAAGACAAATCCCAAGCAGTGGCAAATTTTATACGTTTCCATCTTTTTTGGGGCTACCAAAAAATCATTGTTTTCATTATAACTAGCCCACATGCGAACCATGGTGCTGGAATATTGACCTACAAAACTGGGCCATTTTTGGGGTAAATTTTAAGGTAAATATTCCAGCACCATGGAGCATCTGGGTATTGGTTAATGGATCATTTCATTAAAATCATCATTGTCATTCATTCTCACTACATACCCTCTCGTAAACTAACGTAACTATGGAAAATCACCATGTTTAATGGCTAATTCCGCTATAAATGGCCATGTTCAATAGCAAACTGTTAGTTTACCAGAGGGTAAATCCCATTAGAATCCTATCTATAGATCCCATTAAAGTCCATTTTCTATCCCATTTGACATCTATAAAATAGAATATTTTCCATCATAACCTTTGTTTGTTTACCGGAGGGTATCCCTATCATAACTAGGGCTAAATACCAAGATCTGGCTGATCGATCTGCCCACGATTCTACGCAGGATCGCGATTCACCACGCTATCGACCCAGCGTTCAAGGATTATATAACTTCATTCAAATCCATGTCTAGAGGCAATTAATAAATCTCACATACATATACATACATACATACATACATACATACATACATACATACATACATTACATATATATATATATATATATACATATATATATATATACATATACATACATATATATATATATATATGTATACATATACATACATATATATATTACACATATATTTTTATATATTACATATATATATATATATTAAATATGTGACATATATATATATATACAGTATATATTTTTCCACCTTATTCTACACAGGTTTCAAATCCGGCCGTTCGCTTTGACTTCCCGGACACCCGAGGCGTCTCAGTTTG
>Ga0126342_10013874_pt1 | contig 14247 bp, 9 predicted proteins | sample Cyp1metagenome_FD_92528 | JGI IMG/M metagenome (GOLD analysis project Ga0126342, IMG submission 92528) | Coral microbial communities from Lord Howe Island, Old Settlement Bay, Australia - Cyphastrea 1 metagenome | ecosystem: Host-associated > Invertebrates > Cnidaria > Coral ...
AGGAGGACGAGGAGGAGGAGGAGAGGAGGACGAGGCAGGAGGAGGCGGAGGAGGAGGAGAAGGAGGAGGAGGAGGCAACTGACATAAAATCTAACAACCCTCACCTGGCAGGTGGGGAATAAAGGTTTTAATTGGAACATCCACCATAAATGGAGGTTTTATGGGGAAGTCCATAGATATGTTTACCGGAGAGCAGTCTACCAGCCACAAAAAGCGACCACTGTAGCAAGATCTTCTGATCATATGTGGAGGTTGATGGAGGGTAATGGGGAACTAGCTTACGGCAAAGCATATGTAGAAGCCATCTGTTGGTTTTCAAATTTGTCGAAGTTCCAATTGAATCAAAAGTTAAGAATATAGAAGGTTCCAAATATCATCATTAGTCATCATATGATATCATATGGAGGTTTCCTAAAATGGTGGTACCCCAAAATCATACAAAATTGCTGAAATATCATCTTATATTGTCAATGGGGAAACCGGTTACCAACTTTTTAGAAAACCCCCATGGTTGAATGATGATCTCCCAACAGTTACTGGCTAGTGCCGTACTGGCTAGTGGCAAGAGGATCTATCCACTATCCAAGTCGTTGGCTGCGACACTTCTCCTGGTGGCCCGTCAGAGTTTTTTTTGAAACATAGTCATTTCACTGGGTAAATTACAACGACCTCACGTCGCGACCGAAGCCTGGAATCATGGTTTATTTGAAGGGAATCATCCCCAAATGGCCGCAAGATTCAGGTTAGTGAATGATTATAATTTACCCAGATTTCACACATGTTTTGACATAGCTATGGAATATTTGCACATGTTTATCGATGAGTGACCTACTTAAAATGGTGATATTCCGGAGCTGTGTTGAATTACCAGAAGGTTACAAAAATGGTGACTTCATTGCAGATTATATCATCCAATACCCCCCACAAACAAAATACAAAACCTGTCAAACATGGTGTACAAAAACAAAGTGTTTATCACCTGCCGGTGGTTTCAACCCATCTCAGGAGAAGGCGCATTGCAGCGTCTCATCTTGGGTAAAGAATGGAAACATATTGGAACATATCAACAATTGGAAACCACCAATCAGCATCAACCAGCTGTGCTGTGGGTTCTGTTGGTCCATACATCCTTATCTGTCGGTCAAATCATCACCTTTTCAAGCCACCGTTTGAGGTCCCGCGCGTCTTTTTAGTTACAGAATGATATGGCGTGAATCTTGAGCAATTACCATCCACAAAAAGAGTTGGTCTTTAAACAGTCTTTAAACCAGGTCAACAAATAAAACACATGTGTCAAACGAGCCATCCGCTTGCCTAGCCTCAGACGGTTTTCCCAGACCCAACAGGTATAAAATATCCCCCAGTTATGGATTCTTATGGATTATCTATCGGTAATAAAGATTAATAAAGCACTTACCCTATACCCCCAGTTATATATGGAATAGCCTCAGTATTCCCCAGTTATATACGATTATAGTAGTCCCAGTTTTACCCGAAAGTTTTTTTCCCCCGTATTCCCCAGGTCTATAGTCATACAGAGATTCCCCAGGTATACATACAATTTATATAGATTATAAAGCACTATGTGTATTATATATATAATAGTGGTTTATAATCTAATTATATAGATTATATACTTATTATACATATGTATTTCTATAATCTACCACTACATTGAGTAGGATTTTCCATTATAAACCATCCATTTGGGGGTACGACCCGCCGCCCAAAAAATGTATAGATTCTAACATTATAAACCACGAAATTCGCGTTATTTCTAACTTTCGAAGCCGCGGCGCCATGTTGTAGACCCAATTGTGCGCACGCAAGAACTTCACACTTTCACCACCCGTAATGAGGATCATAGGCATGTCCTCCATGGATTTTTGCCATGGGAGGACAAGGGGTAGCCATAGTTTAGGAAACCACATGGTTTTATTAAAAAAAGGGTTTATGAGGGATAATACTTGATGGGTTTATTGTGGTTCATTATAACTGGAGGACCTCACCTTGTGAGCAATAAAGGATCAAAACCCATGTTAGATCCATGTATGGAATATGTATCAACATTGGCCCATAGAAAAACACACAAATGTAAGAAAATATATGAAAATATACCATACATGGAGCATCTGGGAAAGGGTTTGTTTTCCTTACTCACCATCATTTGCGCTGAGGTCTCTAGAGTTTGCCCGACTTACATCCTTGTATAAATCATGGCCGCCTCAATAGACGACGAGAAAAGAGGTGTCAACAAACCCAATACCAGCTGCAAAAACAATATATATATAACCAAATGAACCGTAAATGTCGATATGATTCGATATGCCTCAAAACTCCGGTAACATCCGGTAACATCCGCCATGGGGTCCTGTGGCTTCGTTCTCATCTGCTTAAACCAAATCTCAGCCCGGCACCAGCCGCGTCTCCCATAACCTCGTTGTTGTAAAAAAAAAGTGTTTAGTTTAGGGGAGACAAAGAATTACTTGGGCCTTGGGTTTCTACTAACTTTCCATTCTTTGGCTTTTCGAAAAAGGACGAAATTGAATGATCTGCTGTCAGAACTACACAACTATGTAACAGGGCTCCCTCTCTCTCTCTCTCTCCAAGCACTGTTGCAAAGTTGACGTCCCTTGATTGCATCTCAAGATACACTCCAAATCATGGTGGTTCCGATTGAATGCTTTCCGCTATTGGGGTCAAAAGTTGAAGTCACATCAAATATCTGTGTGGACCTCCGAAGCTCAAAAAAAAAGGGTCTGTGAACCTTGTCAAAACGCAGCTCTCCTTAAGTTTTATATTGGGGGTAGTGCTTAGTACCTTCAAAACTATTGACCCTGTACCATACGATCTACCTCTTGAAACAATATGTGAATATTCATACGCTACATGTGTGAATATTTGATGTGTATGGGTAGCTTGAGGTAGATAGATTGAGATTGAGATAGATGAATAAATAGATGTAGGCAAATAGATAGACAGATAGAGAAATAGATAGACAAATAGCTAGATACATGGATGTATCCAAGATAAGTGGACATGTACCCTCTGGTAATTTGTCACATAGCTATTGAACATGGCCATAGAAATAGTGGATTTACCCATCAAAAATGGTGATTTTCCACAGCTATGTTAGTTTACCAGAGGGGTATAACATATAATGCCCTCTGCTTATTCAACGTAGCTTAATAGTCAATGCTATAGGTAAAACATCAGCCATGGCTTCCAGCGGCTTCCAGCTAAGCATTTTTGGATGATTTTTGGGGTACCCCCAAACATTCGGAAACTGCCATTGAAAGATTCAAAAAAGCGAACGTTCCACACATTCTTCTTAAGCGACTTTGGTAGGAACAAAGCTCCCCCTGAGAGTTGTGCAACTTTGGAGCCAAGATCCTGAGAAAAACACCAGACGCTGGCGAGGCGAGATGCTTGTATGCTGACTGTATTGAATCACAGTGACGATTTCATGACTGTATTGGATCATTTTGATTTTCAAGGCGAAAGTTTGACCTGTGGGGGGTTGGAATCCTACGGCTCTTTGCACCACCACCAGTTCATGTACAGGTGCTTATGACAATGTTGCTGCTTTTGTATGCTTTTGTGTGTGAAACAAATCGCAGTGACAAGGAACAGTCACTGGCTCAAAGTTTACTGAAATCATAGGCAACTTGGGAATTCTGGGTAGGATAGAAACATGCATATTAAATGGCAAACATTTGGCCAAAGGATTTACGATACATCATAGATTTACAATTTGTCAAAATGAAGGTTGCCTGCGTATTTCTCCTTCAACGAATCCCAGACATTTTGGAAACATTGGTGTGGGTCAAGACCATGTTAAATACCCTGGTCGTCACACCAAAATAGCTGGATATAGCTGGTATTCATGCATGTTCATCCAGCCAAAATATGGCATACTGATGGATAAAGTGTGATAGCGATCAATGCCCATCAAGCCAAGCACGAAAACGGTCACCGCTTGGATGTGCATCCCGGGTAGTAAGTGGATTAACCCATATGTAACCCACAAATATTACCAGAAGTACCCACGATACCCGGGATGAACCCCCAAGCACTCCCCTCCACCAATCAAAGTCGCACGAAAATGGGGCATCGCTCTACAAAGAGAGGCATGCACTGCTCCTGTGGCAGGGCTGGAGTGAATTGGAAACCCTACAAATTGGACAAATGGTGCTTGGTCGGTTCACGAAACAGTACAATACGAGCAAATCACAGCTACAGATCGTTCACAGGGGTGAGATCTTCCAAGGGCTGAACAGCCTAAGATGACCTAAGCTAAGCGATGATCCAGCAGAAACTTAAACCGCCGGTCATCAAATAAAAATAACGATGGGAAAAAACATGGGTTGATAATTTATTATCATATTATAATAGATATAACGATACTGTAATCAATACGTAAATCCTCTATAGAAGGGGCTGTTTTCCATATATGTTAAATTATCTGAGAGAGACATGAAATAACATGAATAAGTCTCCACAATTGCAACATCTGCATTTCAGTCACTGCTTTCCACGATGCCCCCAGTATGGATACCATTTCTCAAAATTGTCTTGATCCCATCGATGTGGGGGACAAGAACTAAAACCGGGGTTCCTTCAGTCAGTTGCACGCCGGGATATCTCACATGGGTCTCTCTGAAAATGTGGTATGCCCGATTGAATCCAATAAATTGGTATATTATTTAAGCACTTTTTCATGTGGTCAAAAAGTCGATCATACATCCAGCCACTGTGGGGCACCCTTTTTTTTCAACAAACCCGCCGCCCAATCGAGGTGTTCAACCATAAGGTCATAAAGGTCCCAATCGGCGTCCCAGGCTCCAAGCGGCTATCGAGGTGGTCTTGTGGGAGGCACATCCAATCCATCCACAGGTAGCCCGTCATCATCTGCCCCTCAGCATCTCTCTGCATGGCGATTTTAGTTGGGAATCGCCCAATAGGATAGGCGATTTTTAAGTGCCAATCATATCCCAATTTTTTGTGAAGCCCTACATCAAAAAATTGAATCCCAAGGTCGCCACAGTCCCAGTCTTGCAAACAAAGAACATCTCAAAACACAGGAGGGAACTTCTTAAGAACATGGTAAGATGTGGGGATGATTGATCCCCTTGGTGGCCAGATTTTCTGCATGAGTCTCTCATTGGCCAACTTTGTATCCAACGGTGGAGACGGCCCTCTCCACCCTCTCCATCGTGATGGCAAGGAGCCACCACCTTTTTGCTGAGTTTATGACTGAAGCCCAGGCTTTTGGCCAAAGGATCATAGTCCACCACCAGAGATTCCTTGGGAGCTTGGGAGTTTTTTTTAGATCGAGACGTTTGAATCCTCGGGTCTTTCAAAGGGGAATGGACACTTAAGGCAAATAGATCATCGCGCCGGGTTTTAAGCGTCATCATTGCCTCGATTTATCCATGAAAGTTCACAGGAAACCCTGGCTGGTTGGTGGTTGACCTACCCCTCTGAAAAATATGAAAGTCAGTTAGGATGATTATTCCCAATATATGGAAAAGCAAAAAATGGTCCAAACCAACAACCAGCTGGTGCTTACCCCCAAGTATCTGTTTTTTTTTCCCTCTATCGCCATCTCAACAGGGGAGACTGACTTATCTGACCGGGGTCAGGGGTGAGTAGCGCAGCAACCCTATAAAGGGTTTCCTGTTTTTTCCCATAAACCAATTCTGCGACTTTGGGATATTACAGTCCTGTCCTGCTACGAGTCGTGTTTTAGGATGGACCGGCATGACTGAAAATGAAAGATACCACAACATGGCAATTTTGATAGGAGAAATGATGATAAACCATAAGGTTTTTGGCGCGTGTGGTCACCTTTTCACTTCATGGAGGCAACTGCACAGGTGTCTCTGAAAATGGGTAATTATATGTATATATATATACTGCAATCAATGGTATTTTAATAAGGAACATGATGCATTGGAGTATATAGTAGAAAGAAGGGGTATACTCCAAAAAAATACTCAAATATATAAATGATGATAATGATAATAAACTATAATCTTTGTTGGACACCTTCTTTCAGACAAACCAATAGGTGAAATTGAAGGTGAACTATCCTATGAGGGACTCATCGTGTATCCTGTGGCCCCCAAAAGAAAACACGTACAAAACCTATCTTCGTCGCGAAATCTTCTGCACAGCAAACCAAAAATCAAGAACTCATGTTAACCATCAATTTCAAATATGTATATATGAATGGCCGGACAAACTTGTTTATCATTTTCATGCCATGCGCAAATTAGGGTCGTCCCTGGTAGTGAGGATTTCTGCCTTCTCAGACTTTGAGGCCACTCATGCAAAACAGGGGTATCGGTAATGAAGGTTTTGCACACCCCTCAGCAAGACTAAGGCGAAACAAAACTAAATGAGTATTACAATAATTGTGTTGGTTACTCATGTGATGGCGCAATACTGCGCAAACTTTTTTTTCAAATAATTATATTGATATATTACTTAACTACTTGAATCTTCAGACTAAATTGATGTGTTTATTCCCATTACCCTCTGGTAAACTAACATAGCTATGGAAAATCACCATGTTTAATGGGAAAACTCACTATAAATGGCCATTTCCAATAGCTATTTTAAATTACCAGAGGGTATTCATGTACAATTCAACATGACCATGGGAAACCATGGGAATATCAATCACCTGATGTCATTCCCCTGCGAATACTCGGCGCTCAGCTGGGCTGCCGTCATGATGTTCTGCAGGGCCATCCTCGCGGATAAGTGGGGGGCCCCAGTGGACTCCCATAGATCTACAATGTGCGGTCCCCCAGTGATGGAACGATGGTTTATAAACCCCATGAATACTATAGTTATAGGTACCATAAACCATAGTGAAATTGGAGTTATAAACCAACTAACTATAGTTATAGGTAACATAAACCATAGTGAAATTGGAGTTATGTGCACCAACTTAATTAGCTATATGTAGGGGGGCCTCACATTGTATATATGGAGGTTTCCATGAATGGAGGTACCCCAAAATGGTTGATTTATAATGGAAAACCCTATTAATGTGGATGATTTAGGGGTATCCCTATTTTCGGAAATATCCAGACATGTGTATATGTGTGGTGGATCAACCAACCTCATACAACATCCAATGGCAACATCATCCAATATTTAGCTGAAGGTGCTTGTTGATTAACCATGATGAACCAATATCATCCAATATCCAACAACCAACATTAGGGAAATCAAACGGGAAAAACCATCAATCATAATCAGTCAACCAAGATCGGGAAATAAAATTGGAAAATCCAACATATACAATTATCAATTGGAAATTCTAATCCAATAAATGAGGAAACGACGCAACAAAAAAAAACAACAACAACAACAAAACAACAACAACAAAACAACAACAACAACAACAACCACAACCTTCAGCTATATCCAGGTCCTGAGACAATGGCACACATGGCCCTCTTCATCTGGATGATCTCGTCCCAACCACTGATGCGACCTGCCAGAAACAGCTGTGGTTGGGACTTCCCATCGCACTGTGGGCTTGATGTCGAAGCCAATTATCTGGGTAAATTATAATATTTCACTAACCTGAATTAAGGCCATTTTGGGATGATTCCCCTTACTAACTATGATTATAGTGAGGTGGCAGTGAGGTCGCTATAATTTACCCAGAATTATCTCAGCAAGCAACATCACATGACATGTGTCGCCCCCAATGGTGCCCTTTTACCATCGATCTTTGGTCGATCAAAACATGTGTCGTTAACCAACAAAGCCAAGCTGCACAAAAATGACGAAGAAACCAGGTTGCCACTCCTGTGGCACGGCGGATGTTGTGGCTGGGAGAAAAAAATGGTACCCCTTTTAACAGCCACAACCAAATGGATGTTCATCCCCCAAAACCTAAAACATGCGGCTAGATTTTGATCCATTCCCATATACCGTATATGAAGGTATATGAAACGAAACGACTATCTTAGAGTTTGCATAGAGGTTGCTTTCATGGCCGCCCGTGCCAGCCACGACAAAAAACCAGGGGCTTTAACTGCCAGTTCGAAATCATAGTTTGCATGGTTTTCAATACCTCAGAGATGCGACTATCAGACTATTCGTAATGTGGCAAAGCCAGTATCTAATGAATCATCCCAAAAAAAACAATAAATGGGTTGTATAAATTATCCCAAACTGGTAGTTCTTTATGGCATTGGGTAATCCCACAGTAGTGGTGGTATGCGCCCAGCATCAGGAGATTCCCCTGGGTAAAGTAATGGTATTATGAGGCAAACGGGAACGGAGAAAGTTGATTTTAGCAACTTTTAGCACATTTTTTCAGCAAAAACACAATCAAAAACATATTCACCAAAAAAACCTGACTGGAAGAATCAACACCTTGAACTTCCCATAGTTTCCGTTGTTGGTTCATTTCTTTTATGTTGTTTTCCTGGTTTGATGTTTGTTTATGTTTGCTCTGGTCTTGTGTGTTCTTTCTTTTTGTTATATAATTCTTATGTAAAAACGTAAAACCCTGTAAAAACCTACATTCTCTGTGTTGCTGGACTCATAATCATGGGAAATTCCACAACCAGCAGCTCTACAAATCCAGGATAATCCAGGTCATTGCCAAGACTTACTTGTCAAACTCAGTTTTGCCGGCCAAATATAAAAAGTTCAAAGTGAAATCAACCCTATAGAACATGTTACACACACATAATTTTTGAATCTTACAGTAACCATGTTTGGCATTGAAACATATTTACCCTCTGAGCCTCTGATTCTTCAACATAGCTATGGAAATCATCATTTTTAACAGGTTAATCATCATACATCATCCAGACATGGGCCATGTTCCATAGCTAAGAACAAAAGGGTACAATCTGTGGTTCAAACTGGCCAAGCTTCTGTGAGCATATTTCGATATGACAGCACTTCAAAGGGCGGCGGTGGACCTGGCTCGGAGTTTTCCACGTGCCACAGTGGTGAGGGTGGGGCGAGGTTGAGCACCAGCATCGCCACCATCACAGTCATGGCCCTTCCTAGTTAGACATGAGATGAACTATATAACTCATGTATACTCATGTAAGTAATGATATTCATATATATATAGATATATACACATATCACTTATCTTAACTGAGGTTATAAGCCAGTTATAACAACTGCTAAGGGCTATAACTGCATCATGCTCATCACCACCATCATGATCCTTAGATGGGCCTGGGGTTTGCTAAGTACTTACAGCAGTTTTGGGAGTCACTAAGCCCAGTAGTAAGTATGATGTATGTCTCTTACATTCTCTACTAAGTCACTTGCATCCTCTGCATCTGTTGTATTAGTTTAGCTGCATGGCTAATGGTTAGCTAACCGAGTCGGTAAGTCCTTAAACCTGTAGCCTTTTTGCTAGGAGTTTAACTTAACTTAGCTATCCACTTAGGCCCCCCAAAGGCAGCCCATCGGTGTGTGTGTGTGCATGTAAGCCGCGAGAAAACTCTTAACCGACCCATCACCCCAAAAACAAACAAAGAACACAATTTTGACCATTCTTGACCCATCCGACCCTCTCTCCCCATGAAACAAAACCCTGACCCCCACCTGGCATCATCATAAAGTCCGATAGCTGACCAACCACATGGATGAATCGTTGTCCGTGGCCAACACAGCCACACTTTTTTCCGTTGGACCAGGAACATCGGCGGACGTTCGCGCAACGGAGCGCTTACAGCATAGGGATCCCATGGCTGCTGCCGCCCTGGGACTGATGAATGTGGTCTCTGAAGTGATCCTCAGCCTTGAGCGACACGTGCAGCTAGTGGGAATTGCGGACTGGAACGCACGTTGGAACGCCCATGTGAAAAACCTACCGATACCTCACATTTCCGGTGCGCTCATGAATTCCCTTGTTTTCGCATGCCTGTTCGGAATTGATGGTTCTTTTTTCCAGGCTACTCAAAGGTTTCTTATCTCTCCGACCCACGGAAATCGCAGCAAAATCATGAAGGCCCCGAATCTCCCCGAATAATATATTGAGATGATCCCAACCGCGGACTGGATCGCACACATATACTAAGTACTAAGTAAACCTTAAGTAAAACCACTAAATACCACAAATACAATATCTTCCAAAAATGGCCACAGGAATACTAGTACAGATATCTCCCAAGCTTCTTGTTATCATGTCTCCAACCTGGACTCCTTGAGACTCCGCACCATTTTTTTGGCCAAATGACGACCCTTTTCAAAGCCAAAGGCGTAGAAACTGATTTCACCTGGGAAGTATGGGCTGGTCTGGCATACCATGATGGGCCATGTGTATCCATGTGTTTCATTATTTATTGAGATCATTTAGCATGATTGATCATCCTTGATCATCCGCCTTGTGAAGGTGGAATGGCCCCCTTTCTTAACCAACCAGGAAAACATCTTTGTCCCAGTCCCACGGGGCATTCCATTCAACCATTCCACACCTCAAAAGTTCCAACACTTCCACCCTGAAGTTGATTTTGGGACAGTTCGAAAAGAACTTCACTACAGCAATAGATTAACGCAGATTAATGTAGATTAACATATTATATCATATTATACCAGTTACCCTAACCAACATCTCTACCGAGATGTAACATCTCGGTGAAGTCCAAAGACTCCAAAGACAAAACGGGGCTGTTTCATCCCTGCTTAAAAGGGCCCGTCCATTCCGTCCATCTAAAAAAGCCCCGCACCAATCATGGCATAGTCCGGAACCATCATCGCCTCAATTTCCAGTCGAGAACTGGGTCCGGTCCAAGTCATGGGGTCCATGGGGCCACGTCGGGCCTGTGATTTGAACCCCTAACCCCGTAGGAAGGGCTGTTTTATGTCCGAAAATGGAGTTGTAAATGGCTACCGGGTAAGCCAAACCATTGGTACCTCCAACCAGGATGTGGTTTCTCTTCCATGTTTCCTGGTTAAATCCCCGATGTTTACAAGAAAAAAATGGTGTTTCCATGTGTTTTCCCTTCCAGTTGCTTAAACAGGTCGACTGAAAGGTGTTTTTTTGCCAGTTTTGGCCATATCTTGATCTGGATAGGTCAAACTGTTGAGACCTGGGGACCACTGGTTTCAGTACCATCCCATGATCGGGATACCCAATGACTTGACCTATACCAAAAAAAGGTCGTTTCTTAAGTCACGGATCCTCAAGTCACCATGGGTTTCAATACTTGGTGATCTAAAAATACTATTGGGTTATTGTTGTTTGAACCTGATTATTAATTCAATTCCAATAAGTAAAATGGAGGTTTTATCAATATACAATAAGTTTCAATACTAAATCATGATCTAATGACTGGATGATTTGGGGGTACCCCTCATGACTTATAAGAATCCTCCATAAATTACACATGTGCAGTTCCACCAAAAAGTTGCTTATATTTACATAACCACACATCACCATTAAATCACCAAAATGATACCCATACTGTGGATGGTTGCGAAATCATGCACTAGTTCAGTTAGTAACTATTGGAATTCCGAACCGAAACACTGTAAATCATATATATTAAATTAAATGGGACTGTATCATATAATATACAACAGGAGGATGATACAGGTATCTGAAGGAAAAAGTGTTCACGACACACTTACGGGTGGACAAACCGTGCGGAGGCCAAAAAAAAACATAAAACACGTTTAGAAGGTAGTTGATGTGGGGGGCCAAATATCAAAACACTTAAACATAGATTGTTGGCACACCCACATTTCACCAATAATTGGAGAACAGGGAACGGAAAAAACATGGAAAACAAAAGTCGCTGCCACAGTGCTTGCACCACTTTCGGAAGAACCCCGCCCCACTCCGTACCACCCTCCCCGGCCACCCTCCGAGCACCACTTTTCGTGGGGGCTTAGCAGACACTCTCTCTACCAGATTTTGTGGAACACTATGAAAAAGATTCCTATTAAATGGGATTACTATTAAGATTCCTATTATCCTACTATAACACTACTAAGATTACTATAGAAACACGATCTAAAAATATCTTATCTATTTTAGGATTTTAGTATTATCATATTATTTATCATAGATCCCATTATAGAAACACGATCTAACAATCTATTACCCTCTGGTTATTTAACATAGCCATGGAAGCCATGGCCCTAATCGAAATAGATGGTTTACCGTTCTTAAAAATGGTGATGTTCAATGGCTATATTAAATAACCAGAGGGTAAATGGGAATAAACACATCAGATTACTATAGAAACACTATTAAAATCTATTAAATGGGACTATATGGGACAAAGCATCTACCAACTAGGATGATTTCTCGGCGCCCGCGCCATAGGTCTGAAGAGCGCTGCCAAGTTGTCTGGCAGCTCGCTGCGCCCGGCCTAGGAGACAGGGCCGGGCGGCTGCTGTGAATCCTTTGTTGGATCTGTGGGAAAATCATGGGAAACCAATGGGAAAGCTTACTTGTGCTAAACGTGGGGAATGGATGGGAATGGGGGTTGCTGGTATGATAATTACCAGTGATTATGGGTCATTCCCTCATTTACTGCTAAGCACCAGTAAGAAAATCATAGGACGCTTCTTTTTGAGGTGCTTTTGGTCTTATGTTCGTGTTGTATGCTGTTGATTCACCGAGACAATCAAATGAAACCATGCGAGCATGTAGGTGATAGTGAAGTTTCTGGGGCATGGATAATAATTTTGATTTATATTGGTGACAAGTCTTGGATCGTAACCTACCATTTTCTACATGGATTATTGGATTATATACATTGTACATAGCACATTTAGCTGGGTTATACTAGGACAACAGGGGACCAACCGTTCATCCAGTTCTTCTCACACCTCTCCACACACTGGGCGCCGTGCGTATCCGGGGTTCATGGTGATGAAAACCTCAAGGAGAAATGAGGCTGAATCACCTGCAGTTATAGCCCTTAACAGTTATTGACAGATGAAAGAACTCCTGCAACTACGGTTACATATCATTATAAGGCAGTTAGAACTGTTAAGCGCTATAGCTGCAGCACCTCTCGAAACAATAGATGAATGTTGGTGTTTACTGGTGGCTGTTAGCGCTTAATAAGCCCTTCCATCTGAAACACATGATTGAGGGCGTCACCTTTGAGGGAGCTTTGCTGAATCACCAGAAACAGAAGATATCCAAATATTTGTTTCCAATACCAATGCCAATCTATATGTGGTATCATTTTGTTTATACATGAAAAGAATATTATATAACCATTTTAGATAACATTATTTTTGATATCATGTCATATTTGATAATAACATTAATATACCTTAATCATCCCATGATGATACCAGTATCCACTGGTACCCAATAGATATCCAGTTCACATCCCCTTATTCAACATAGATTTCATCATTATTATACCATAGACATCCAATTATTATCCCACTATATAAATAGCTAGTAGCAGCCAGGGTATGTATAAATAAATCATACTATCATCCCATTATCCATAGATATTACAGTATTCCATAGATAGTCAAGGAAAATATCATAGATACCATATCTCATTATACCATAGATACCACACATGGTATATAGATATAATATATACACCATTACATCTATATAATTATACCATCATCATACCATTTTATCATCATTATCATGTTTTACAATTATATATATATTAAATATGATTATCATCCCATTATTATATCATATTATATCGTTTAGATATCCAATTCTTATCCCATTCTAGAAATATCGCTGTGAAAGGTGCGTCAAGCCACGTTGAAGGTGGGCTTCATGGTGATCACGGTGGAGTCAAACTCCAACTCCACCGTATCCTCGGTACAAAAAATCATGGATGTTCCGATGTTCCATGGTTTTTCACCCAAGAAATATCCAGAAATCCTGAGAAATCCTGAGAAATCCTGAGAAATCCTGAGAAATCCTGGAAAAAACATTTAAACAAAAACATGGGCTTTCCAATGTGTTCCATGATCTCATGCGACCCATATAGCTAAACCTCCACGACTGCAAGCTCGATCATTTTCGTTGGAAGCATCTCACCCTCCCCATATGAAATGCCCAGCGGTTGTCACCCTCTCACATTCTAAAAATAATTAATATATATTAATATATATATATTATATTAATATATATTAATATATATTAATATTGTCAAAATCCGCCTCAGCTGTTGAGCCTACAAAATAAAATCAGCCAAGTAGACAACCATGTTCAGTGGCCAACTCCCAGGTTTGAATCGTTCA
>Ga0126342_10013875_pt1 | contig 14246 bp, 15 predicted proteins | sample Cyp1metagenome_FD_92528 | JGI IMG/M metagenome (GOLD analysis project Ga0126342, IMG submission 92528) | Coral microbial communities from Lord Howe Island, Old Settlement Bay, Australia - Cyphastrea 1 metagenome | ecosystem: Host-associated > Invertebrates > Cnidaria > Coral ...
ATGCGGACAGCGTTCTTATTTTCCTCGCGCAGGACTTGAGCCAATATCATTGGCGGTCCATGCATGACTGTACACATGTTCATCATGTGCAGCTACACTGTTACCTCGTTCCCCTTCGCATATTATTATCATAATTGGCTAGTATCATCTAGCATTATCTATCATAATCTGTTGTGATCTTTTATCAACAATTATCATCCATTATTAGTATTACTAACATATTGGAACAAGATTTCAGCAAACTATTTATGACTACGAAACTGATATTTTGTGATATTATCCAACATTACGACTACTAATATTCATAGTTAGCGTTCGAACTAGTAGATATGCTTTATACAAATCGTAGATGATATAAAACTTAATTAACTGCGTAGAATACGAGTTTCTTGTCTGACAAAATCGATGTGACAATTCACAATCATAATAGTTACTTTTAACATCTTTTAACATAGCTACAAGCTAAACTAGAGTAATTATTGAACCCTCCATAATCACTAGGTAATACTCTTAATTATTCATATAGTTGTATCTCTAATTACTAAACTATGATTAAACTAATCATAACTATTTTTGGTTGATTGTAGTGATACTGATCCTATCCCCATAATATTTAACACCGCCTAAATGGTCCCAAATATGTGTAAATCTCCTACTAAACCATAGTTTCTGGGGTGTCTTAACATGTAATAGTAGTTAATATCTTATAGTTAACTCGGAAATATCTTACAGTAGTGAATCATCAATACCTGGTAGTTTAACCCAACATAAATGCTATCAATATGGTACACTGGGATCAACTACTAGGTGTTTATATTATATATAATATATCTATAATATTAATACTAAATAGATAATAGTATATATCTATCATATTAACTACAAGTTTTTTATTTTTATTTTTTTAAGTATTAATAGGTATTCATATTGATATATGATTCAAAAAATATTCATAGGAATTAATATTTTATAATATTTTGCGATTTTTAGTACCAATATTACTATATGATCAACACCCTATTGGTCTACTAATAATACCCAGGCACTGCACGCCATGCCTGGCGCCGGGCACCCACCGAGTTCTTGTAGGCCACGGAGAACCTCAGTTTCCAATTTGTTTTCGAAAATCTAAGATGGCTAGCTGGGAAATTACGGAAGTAAATGGTAAGTCTTGCTGGAAAAAACACACATCCAAGGAAATGGGGATTTTCGATTGGCATATATTGGCATGCTTGAGTACCAGAGAGTTAATTAGTTTTTTTAAAAAATATGATGCCAGAAATGGATTGAAATTTGAAATCCATTTCAGCATTGACGATCTATTGCATCGCCGTGGCAATTTGAAGCGAGAAAAAACGGATCGGTAAGGGACAAACATCTGGTGATAGGAGAAATGATTGGGATAAGTAGACAGCAAACATGTTGACATTCGTTTTATAGACGGCTAACATCCTTTTGTTGTAGTACTCACTACGAACTGCTTACGAAATATGCACCCGTCTTTCTGTGATAATGACATCTGAACCTACTCAACCAGAGCCTTTCTTTGGGGGAACCATTCGCTGATGGGCCAGCCAAAGCACAAGTTCCGCTCGTCCAAGTTCAACTCGGAACCTGCCAATGGCGGCGGATCTACAATTGCACATGTGTCAGATTTCTTTGGGTATCTTAGCCTCAAATTGCATGCTTGTCATCTACCAAATAAACATCAAGGGATCAGCTTGCCCTTAAAGGCGATGATGCTGCAACACTTCACTTACCATTTCTCTTCTTGGAGTACAAGATGTCATTCTCGGAGGAATATACCCTGACTATTGACTGCGGGGGTTAGCTCCAAAATAGTGAAATCGATTGTTACGGGATTGCCCTCTGGCAATTTAACGCAGCGAACTGGAACATCACCAATTTGAAATAGGTAAATGATCATAAATGGACGTGCCCTAAAATGCGGGTACCCCCAAATCAGCCAAAATTAAACCATTTCAGTGTTGAAACCTATTGTTTTGGGGATCCCTCATTTTAAGAACCCCCCAAATCATCTGTAACTGGGCCATTGTCCTTAGCAAACTCTTGAAAATCACTAGAGAGTATATCCCCCAGCAGCTGAGGCCAGAACCCATGCATGCCACACGCTTCATGTACCTTGGTGGATATGCGAAGATTGACAATGAAATCAATGGAAAATCTATGGTTTTTCTGGCGGTTACCCTCTGGTAAACATACAAAAAGCGATTGAAAATGGCAATTTATAGTGGATTTTACCATTAAAAATGGTGATGTGCTATAGTTCATATAACCAACACTTATGGATTTCGAACGGAGAATTGGACTACCATCCGGTGTCATCAAACGTGGCGGATGACCATCCCAAGAATGGTTACCACCCAAATGAGACCATGACTCAAATTTTCGACCACAAACGTTTTTCAGATGTTTCCCATTGATTCGAACAAGCCTTGAATCCAAGGATTTTTCCACGCCGGTGGTGCCCAGCATCTGTTGAGCCATCCCAGTTTTTGCAAACACCCAACATTTCAAGTTTTTTCCTTTTTACCACAGAAATTTGGATACTTCCACCACACGGACATGAGTTTTCTTTGTCACCATTCTTTGGATGTCCTTCCCAATGATATCCCTTTTGTATCCATGAAAAATCCAAAAGTCAAGTAAATGTCATGTGTTTCCAGGCCCAGCAATCCATCTTTTTCCCCATCCCCGGATTTTCCAGCTCAGCCCAGCAACTCCACCATATCCTCGAAGCGCTCGGCCTGCTCTGCCAGGCGTGCCATGAAGACACACTCATCCCGCGTCCCCGACATCGCCGTCGATCTTCCGACGCGGATCGACGCGGATCGCTGGGCCGAAACAGAGGAGGCTGGATTTGGGGATTTGGGTGAAATCATCTAATGAACTTGGCTGGCAAAGGGGAGAGAATTGGGAATAGCCAAGTATATTAACATATATGTTCATATATATATATGAACATATATGTACATATATATATATATATATATATAGAATTATATATATAATTATGTATGTATGTATGTATGTATGTAATGTAACGTAACGTAACGTAACGTAACGTAATGTAATGTATGTAATGTATGTAATGTATGTAATGCATGTAATGTATGTAATGTATGTAATGTATGTAATGTATGTAATGTATGTAATGTATGTAATGTATATATATATATATATCTACGTGTATATATATATGTATATATATATATTCGCATATATAATCATATATCAAGCATATTTTGATCTAACATCCGCACCTCTTCGTATATATATATATATCATCAACATCACTTCACCATTCTTTGATCAAACACCACCATGTCCCGCCCTTTAGATCCTACAGGTGGACACCTTTCGCGCGGCCATCGCCATTGCAAGCTTTCGCAGCTGCCCCGGTGAGCTTTGAAGCGAAGAAACACTGCATGGATGCGGGAACTCAACAAACAACACTAATCAATCAGTCAGTATAATAATCAGTAAATGATTATCAGTACATGATCTAATATCTCAGTATAATGATAATATCTCAATATCATGATCAGTAAAACTCAACAAACAACGCAAACCAATCGAACTATCATCAGTACAAAATATCTCAGCATTTTTTGCCTCAAAGAACCTCTGCCGAGTCATCTCAGCTCGGCGCAAACGACGCGCAGGAATGCGAGGGATCATCGGATCAGAAAGCAGTCGGATTGGGATAGGAATGGATATTAGTCGATATTCATGGATAGTCATCGATATTTATGGCTATTTTTTCGTGTGACTTCATGATTTTCTCCGGTCAGTGTTGGTTGTAACCCTATATATACTCCTTGCATCATGATGATCCATTCGAATCTTCATGGCGCTGAGCGCCGTCTCAACTGAAGAGCATGTCGAAATCATCCTTGGGAGCCTTAGTACCGAAGGACCATGGGACGAGAAACTTCACGGAGTACCGGACGACGCGAAAGAGACGTTTCTAATGGATGAATTCATTTTTTTGGATTTGAGATCGTCCAATTCAGTTGTTAAAACATTAGGAACCAGGATTCAGTCGTTGGGGTTCACAATTTCGATCCAGACCCAGATACATGGCAATGTTGCACGATTAGACATGGAAAACAAAGAAAACACTGAAGGACTGCTGTGCTTTGTGGTTGAGCAAGCTGCTCATACTCCCAAAATGATCTATCTTCAGCGATCCCAAGGGTTTAGATACCGCGAAATGTCATGACCTACATGAAAAGGGAAATGGATGGACATGGTTTTTTGAACCTTCAGGGAGATACATCCAGTAAGGGTGCAAACCAAGCTTCACCTCCTTCGCATCTGACATGGAACGGCCAACAATTCCAGGATGCACATTCCAACTTGGATGTGCATCCCAGTTAGAAGGTGCTTTATAATTCATATATAACCAGATACAAGTGGGGATATGCGAGGATATTCTCTACATATATATAGAGTAATATATATATATAGAGTAATATATATATATATAGTAATATATATATATACATAGTAATATATATATATATAGTCATATATATATATGTATATCTATAGAGAACTGGGGGGTATAACTCTCATTAACCCACTAAGTGGGGACCCCCAACTTTAGCTACTCCATCTGAGATCACCGCCGGATACGGCGCTGCCGGCGCCGGTGCCGGCGGTGCCGGTGCGGGACCCAAGCCTTGGCAATGTGAGAAAGATGTGAGAAAAGGTTGAATTTAAGCACCAGTTGGATGGTTTATTTATAAATCACTATGATAATCACTTTAAGAGTCACTATTCATGGCATTTATGTGAGAAATCACTATTATAATCACTATTATAATCACTATTATAATCAATATTTATGGTGATCCGAAAAGGTTGAAAAACTGCACCAGTTGGATGGTTTATTTTATTAGTCACTATTCTAATCACCTATAGTGACACTGTTCGATGGCATTGTTTTCATAACATATTTGATTATTTATAGGATTGAAAAACCATCCTTTTGGTGATGCAGGATTCCATTTATAGGATTGAATCCTAATATTTACCCTCTGGTTATTTAACATAGCCATGGAATAGATGGCCCATAGAAATAGATGATTTTCCCAGCTATAAACCTCCATTTATAAGGGATTTTCCATGGCTATGTTAAATAACCAGAGGGTAACATGGTTGATTTGGGAAATCACCAAATGGTATCCAACCAAACAATGGGAAAAATGAGAAGGAACAAATGGTGAAATGAATAGTGAAATCCAAGTATAGTTCCAATTTAATTCAATTTTCCAATGAAATGAATTGAGAACAGTTTGTGGGACACCATGATTTTTCAATCCACTGTTGGGGTTTCCTGTTTCAACGTTCGTTGTTTTCTGGACGACGGCCACACCATGGGCTTGCGCACCGGGGCTATCGAAGGACAACACGTCCGGGGGCTGAGCAGGATGAGGCTTGTACCCCTAAACAGAATTTTTCCTGGGTTGTGGAGTGTGAAATACTAACAGAAAGGGATTGAAGAAAAAAACCGATTGCTTGAAAGCTGTACCAGCAGCAAATAAACACCATAGAGAAGTGACATGGAAGAATGCCATCGTCCAAAGCCAATGTTTTTTTGAGTTCCTCAGATTTCAGGTATCTTCAAACCGCATCTACCTCCAACTGTCAAGAAAACTTGAACAATCTAGGAAAGCCACAGGCTGCTAACATCGTTTCTTGGTGACGATGACAACTGGCTGGTTCTTTCAGCCCATCTTTTAGGATATTCGTCCATTTTGGATCATCATTCCAAAATCTTCCAAATAGGCTGGAGAATAAACCATGTTTGACACCACCAAGCAATGAAGAACATAGATCTCCATGAACCCGAGAGACATGATCACCATGAATTCCCTCAACCAAAAAAACGAAATATACCCACGAAAATCCGGGTCAACATCAGATCTGTGTCATTTGGATGAAGAAATTGGGAATTCAAGGAAACTAAGAGATTTGGTGCAATCATGGTTACATACATATATATAATTATATATATATACGTATATGCGAGGATATCAGCATACATTAACTGTCAATAGTGGGCTTGAAAATTGAAATCTTGAATTGCTGATTAACTTTTTTTACTATCAACATATATCAACATCCCAATGGTTTTTGGGATATTCATGGTGATTTACATCTCCCAAATCTTCCCCAAAAAATGTCATCGCCATGCCTTGGGTGCGGCCGCTTTTGGTACGCCATTCAGGGCGCCGGCCTGGTCGATACCAAAGCAGTGGGAATTTTAGCATAAATTCATAGATGCCATGAACATTTCATGGAAATTTATTTTTTTGGTTGTTTGTGGGATTTCAATGGGATTTGAATGAGGTTTAATGGGATGTTAGTGGATGTTAATGGGATTTCAATGAGGTTTAATGGGTTATAGTGAGTTCCTAACTGAAATGGCCACAAAGTGGGGTTACTTTTAGCTACGCAACAAATTTGGAAACCTCCGAATGATCCATAGGTGTTTCAATACTGTCTGAAAGATTCGACGAGTCTAAAACGATGTGGATGATTCGGGGGTACCCCTTATTTGGGAACAGCATTTTAAGCACTGGAAAACCTACATTTGGAATCGGGCTTTGTCTGAGAAAGGGAGAGGTAGCCCAAAAAACACACCAAGGTCTACAACTGATGATGTCCGTTCTCTCCTTTTCTTGATAGCAATTTTTAAGAGCTACATCGCATTCTTGGACCGCGCCCGAAAATGTGGTGATGCATTATCTGTTTGGTGATTTAATGGTGATTTAATGATGGTTAATGATGATTAATGATGCTTAATAATGGCTGGTTGGTGGTTGAGCCTACCCCTCTGAAAAATATGCGAAAGTCAGTTGGGATGATTTTCCATTCCCAACTGAATGGAAAACATATGGAAAGTCATAAAATTCCATGGTTCCAGTCACCACCAGTCAGTTATGATGCTTTGCACTAATTGAAACCACTTGGAAGTGGAATGGCAACCATTTGTGGGATGATCACCAGCTGACACAACCGGGATCTCCATTGGTAGCGGGAGCAACCCTTCCAAATAGGGAAACCATCACAAAAGCTTCATGGCGAATACACGAATTGCTAGTTCAGTGTATCCTAAAATGGGGGACCCAAGTTATGATCCGAGTTATTACCCTCTGGTAATTTGTTACATAGCTATTGAAGCCGTGGCCCAGTCGAAATAGTGAATTTTCCCATTAAAAATGGTGGATCTTTCCATAGTTTTTCGTATGTTTACCAGGCCTGGTTTGGGGCCACGATTCAGAAACAACCTGTGTTGCAGAATCCAGGGAACCCCACTATCCAAACCACCGTTATTTTCACGACCGTCACGGGTGGATAACCCAGGGACTATCCCCCCTGGCATTGGCATTTGGAAATTGCTGGAATTTCAATGGATTGGTTTCTTAGGATTCATCAAGCTCATAATTCCAAATTCAGAAACGGCTTTGTGGGTAAAAACCATGTCAAAACCAAACAAAAGGTCCTTAGGTATCCTGAGTCATAGCTGTTTAATGGATGTTAAAAATCCCCAAATCACACGGTACATGACCAATCCCCATATATATATTATATCATGTAGGATAATGGTACAATAGATTATACCCCTATTATTTATACCCTGGTTGGTGGTGCAATAACCATCTTGAAAAATATGAGTTCGTCAATGGGGTTGGGATTATCCCATATATGAAGTGGACAATATTTCATTCATGTTCCAAACCACCAACCAGATGGGGCTTATCATTTTCATTGGATATAACTACCATGAATGTCTAAACTCTAAGTCAAAAATGTTTGATAACATGTTCAAAACCATCTTGTTTATCTATCATCCCTTGTACCCCTGGTGAACATCAAAATAGCTGGTAAATGGATGTTCATCCCCCTAAAACTGGTATTTATAGGAATTGATCCATCCCCCTATATATTCCATATGGTCCCCATGCTTTGGAAAATCCCCAACTCCGAAAACGGTAACGGCCTTCGACTCCCAGCTGATCCTGGTGACCTGCAGATGTGTGTTTCAATGGCCAGTCCAATGGTGAGTAATGGTCATAACAATGGTAGTATCAATGCTTTTATTTGTGGTTATTTTCATGGTTAGGGACTCAATGGTCACTGTAGTATTGGTTACTGTTTTTTTGTTACCCTCTGGTAATTTAACATAGCTATGGACAATCACCATTTTTAATGGGAAAATCCACTATAAATGGCCATTTTCAATAGCTATGTTAAATTACCAGAGGGTATTTTAGTATGGTGAAGCCAAAAACGTTCGATTCACCGCTGGAACTTATCCCAAAAGATGGTGCCGTTCGATGAAACCCAGGATGATCATCCCAGAAATAACCAAACGGTTAGGAAGTAGCCCAGCAGTGGCTTATATGTATTTGGGGATTTTCTAGGAATAAACATCATAATATGGGGATCATATTTCTGTATATATATATATTATATATATATATATATCCCTACTATATGATGTTTATATGATGTTTATTCCTTATATCCCCTTTTTTATTATAGGAATATTAGGATCATATATTAGGTGTGACCAACAGATCCCCATCCCCTGTCCGATGTTCTGGTCGATCCTCGAAATCGCTGGGGTTTTTTGCTACCGCGATTGGTCAAATCCGATACACAAATAGCCCAGGAAAGAGATTCCGCCGGCAGGCCATCCCTATCCTCAGGAAAAAAAACAAGTCTTGTGGCGATTTTTTTGTCTAGTAGATTTTGATCTGCAAATTTTCGACCATTTTCTCACTTTACATTCCAAGTCATGGTCAATCTTTGGTAGTCCACAAAAAATAACTCATCTTTTGCTGTTTGGCTGGATATTTGATGTTCGGAAGAATCATCCATTGAACATGGAACATGGCTTTGAAATAAACCAACCAGCTATGGGGATAAACCAAGGTGGATATTTTGCAAAAAAACCCTGGAGTAAGCTACTCATCCAGTTGGTTGACCTTGGCCACCACTTTTCCGTCGAAGAGGGGCACTTGTGCAGCCTAGCGCGTGACGCAACGGTGGGATATCCTGGGGATTTCACCAATGGTCATTTTCAATAGCTATGTTAGCTTACCAGAGGGTAATATAACCGGTAATGGTATTTAATTAATAAGTAACATTGACCGAATAAGTAACTCATGAAAATATCACCATGTTTAAACATGGTTTTAACATGGGATCATCTGGAACATCACCAGCACCTTTTTGAATGTTGGTAACGAAAATCACCATATTGGCGGAGAACACCCATCCAATTGGACAATTTTCTCGTGACCGAATACTCGAATTTTATGGGATGTTACCGTATTACCCACCACCAGGCATTGGGGTGACATGAGTTTTACAACATAGGTAGTGTGGTAAACCAAATCATGAAAGGCCGTGTTGGAAGGTTCTCCAACCTTCGAAATGATGCATTTGCGAACTCCGCAGTTGGCGATGCAGATCCAGGAAACATCTGTCATCAAGCCGCCCAAAGAAACTTTGGAATTCAGATAGAACATGATAAAACCAATGCAACTCTGCCAATCCCAGGGGTTATGTTAAAAAATGCTGTGCCAAAACATCTCCCGCAAGAGGCCTCATTGGTCACATCCATCCATGCCACTTGCAGTGGATCGGGACCCCAACGCAGCTTGAAGCGAAAGTGATACCTTGACGCCGCAAACAGGATGAGGGATCAAATATATCAAATTCTTGAAATAAGAAGGCATCTATGATCAAACATGATCACACATTAAATCAACTGAGTTCGGCTAATCAACATCATACAATCAACTCATTATATATGTTACGTGTTCAAAAAAAATCCTCAAATTGTCTTGGCCAACGGCCAAGCCCTCATAAATTCTCGACCTGACCTTAAATTGAAAGTGAGCCCATTTATGGGGGATGGAAAAATGATACTTCCAATGCTGCAGATCCGCTCTGGAAAATGGGAATGGGAACCGGGAAAAAACACCACTGCTTCTGCTGCATGAAAAGCGTGTCAAGCATGGGCACCAGCACTCATAAGTCATCATAAGTCATGATGAAGAGGTGGGGTTAGTTGATATAGACTTCAAAGTCATGTGATTTTAATCAAATATGACTTCTAAGAAGTAAGAACGAATTGTGGCTGCATGTTGTGAATATTGTTGTCATTGCCGGTTCATTCACCCCATAGGAAATTCTCACTTCCAGGGTTTCAGAATTCAACTGTGCATCTGTCTTTTAGTTGAGTCCAATTCGGATTCGATTCGATTTTGAAAACAATCAGAATCTTCCAACTTTCCAACCCTTGGGCCCTTTAAAGGCAAGGCTTCAGCTGTGTCGCTCAACAGACTGCGTAGCGACTGAGCTCTCCACGTCCCAGGCAAGGGAAACTTGCTCCGGATGTCCTGGCAGAAGTGTTTTTTGCTCTTCGGTTAGCTCTTTCTGGGTCTTCAATGGATCTTAACATATACAGTACATACATACATACATATATATATTATAATATATATATATATATACATACATATAACAATAATAAATATAGTAAATAAAAATAACAATAGCAACAATCATACTAATGAAACATAATAAATCATAAATAATAATGATAATAACAACAACAATAATATATATATATAATGTAAACATGCAATTACTCTAATAATAGTATATATATATGTAAACATGTAATTACTCTATATTTTTCTATGATATTGGTCCTGCTTGTGAAGTCTATGTCAAGTGTAAGCAGCCAAGATGTACTGAATGGCTACTCCATGGCTGCATATCGCTGCAGCAGGCTTTTGACATTCCCGTTCTTGACATACAAATCAAATCAACATCAGTGTGGCTGTCTAACAATCTTGGATATCCCCCAATTCCAAAGTTTGAACTATCACCAATTTCCCCATTCTTGGACATAACTTGGGATATCTGGAAAAAAAAATTGCACCATGTGATGCAGTCATAGGGAGAAGAGCCGAACACAAAGCAACTTCCTGCCAGGAGCAACATCCTGCCATTCACTAACTGATTTCACCCATAACAGGGGTGGTTAACGACGGGTTCCCATTGCCCATGAACCATCATGAGCCACCACGAACCATGAATCATCATGGGCCCTGTCGTTGTGATCTGTTTTGACATACTCAAGCATTCACTTTCCTCACAATCATTTGAATGTTTCTTAAAATTAGGCTACAACCATTGGTATCCCCAAGAATGGCCGGCATCATTCAATCGTAACTTGGATGCTACACATGGCAATGGAGAATTCCCTCCCATTTACAGCTTTTCCTATAAAATTACTGAAAAACACTTGTAGGCGATGTTCCAGCCACGTTTTGATGAAACCGGAGGGTCATATATACAAAAATCCCATGAACATATTCCCATCAACACTCACCAAATTTCAATGGTAAAACCATGGTAAAACCATGGTAAAAGCCAGCAATTTCCCCATGAGATCCCACACGAGTCCTGCAACATCACTTGCCCATCAGGCTTCAAGACCGGAAAGGCGTTGGGCGTTTCCGCCTCCGCAGAAAGCCCATGGTCGAAAGCCAAGTCTTGGTCGAGTCGAGTCACCCAACTGTTCGATGGTTAAAAAACCATCATTTTGCGAAACACATCAGCATTATTCAGTATTTTTGCGGGTGAAATCACTTTGCCTCCGAAAACAACCATCTATTATACCACATGGGTATTATGGTGATGTGGTTTCATCTATTATACCCTACGTTAAAACCATCTATCATATGGTGGTTTCCAATCCATGGGGCTACCCCAGTTCTCCATTTGATTTTCTGAATGATCATCCATTGAAAATATGATGGGATTTTCCATGATTTTTTTCCAACCAGCGTTTTTGGGATATCTCCATTTACTTCCTGGTGCGTTTTACGTAGGGAATGGATGGGTTGCTGGGGGTTGCTGGGATGATTATTAAATAGTTATGGATTGGACCATTCCCGAAAATTCCCTGCGTTTAGCACGCACCAGGACCAGACCTCCATTTATGGAAACCCGAAAAATCACGGGTGAAACCACTGGCTCCTGTTGTACTAAAATAGATGCTCCATGATATTGAGATACCTCTATATTGGATACCATATCATAGTACCATTTATGGAAACCCCAATATAGACTTACTGGTGCGGTGCTAAACGCAGGGAATTTTCGGGAATGGTCCAATCCATAACTATTTAATAATCATCCCAGCAACCCCCAGCCAAAAACGCTGGTTGGTTTATTTCATGGAAAATCCCATCATATTTTCAATGGATGATCATCCCAGCAACCCAAATTCCCAGTTAGTAGAAATAATCACTAGTAATGTCATCATCCCAGCAACCCAAATATCCCAAATTCCCATCCATTCCCTACGTAAAACGCAGCAGTAAGTAGAAATACCCTCTGGTAAACTAACATAGCTATTGAAAATGGTGATTTATAGTGGATTTTCCCATTAAAAATGGTGATTTTCCATAGCTACGTTAAATTACCAGAGGGTAAACCATCCAGCTCTACTATGGAACCCTCCAAAAGGGTGAAATCATTGGCTCCTCATCGCCATCCCCCGGGATGTGGTAAAAGACCAAGATGGGACGTGCCTGCCGGGCCCCAACTCAGCTGGCACCGTTTTTTTTTTGGGGGGGAACATGGGGAACAACTTTCTGAAAATTGGGTTTTCAATGGGTTTTTGAAGGATCTTTGAGGAACATTTGTGGTTGAAAGATGTTGAAAGCATGGGTTTTTAAGCCACACACATGGAGGTGACCGATTTTGCAACGAATTCTTGGATATGACATGTATCACCGTTTTTGCAACAATGGTAAAAAGTAGCGATATGCTTCATTTTCAGTCATTTTCATACATACCCAGCCATTCGGCCCAGCTATATGCAAGACTTGGGTATGAGTCAAAACCTTGGTACTCTAGTGAACCCCAAATAATTGGTAAATGGATGTTCATCCTCCCAAATATAGCAAGATTGGTTTTGATACATCCCCACTTGGGTCAGCGACAATGGCCACAACGACTAGGAGAATCCTCAAACATCACCAGCAGTCATCTACGCGTGGACATTAAAAACATTTCCAGCATTGAAATTCACCAATCTTGCGCCATGTAAACCGAGGTCAAGCCATCCTCCATTTTGCCAGATTTTTCCAGGTCAAGTCACCGCAACAAATGCCGGATCTGTTTGAACCGAGGTACACCACTCATGGGGCGAGCGGGAAGCACTTCCCTGGCTGTTTTTTTGGAACGCGAAGCAGGCAGGGACTCTCCATTTTGCGATTGGTGGCAATGACTGGATATATGTGGCCAAAACATATATATTGGGCATGCTATATATCATATATCATATATCATATATATCATATATATCATATATCATATATATCATATATCATATATATCATATATCATATATATATATATATATATCATATATCATATATCATATATCATATATCATATATATCATATATATCATATATATCATATATCATATATATCATATATATATACATATCTTATATGATTTTATTAATTAATATGAATGAATACACCATTGAGGATGTCACAGTGGGGATGATTTTTTCAGTATATCCAGGTCGCAAGATCCAGGTCTTTTTTAGTGAATCTGTTGCCAAGATTCGATGGAGACTAAGTCATGGTCATCCATTTTCCAAAGGGATGATTGGGGCTATCTTCGATTTTTGTTCGAAAACATTCAGAAAGATAAAGTGAGAAGAGAAGATGATCATCAAATGATTTCTGAATACTAATATAGATACATTAATAGTATGAACATATTTTTCACGATCCCTTTAGATTATCTTTGCTATCATATATGTCAATGGATTGGTTTAAGGGAAAATCTACAGGAAACCATAGATTTTCCCATTAAATATGGGGTTTTCCTGTAACTTTTCCCTTAAACCAATCCATTGAATATGAGAATATCATGTTGTGCCTGAATTAACAAAGGGGGGTCCACCATGGTCCCATGGACCATCCTCAAGGCAGCTGGCGACCAAGGGGGATGATGTAACTTGGAGTATCCAATGAAAGCAAGAGAGACAGACCCTGCACTGCCTGCATGCAAGAGAGTTTACGCACAAATCGAGAAGTGCACATTTTGGAATCCACATTCAACATTTTGATTTTGCATTTGAATTTTCCATATTGCATTG
>Ga0126342_10013876_pt1 | contig 14246 bp, 15 predicted proteins | sample Cyp1metagenome_FD_92528 | JGI IMG/M metagenome (GOLD analysis project Ga0126342, IMG submission 92528) | Coral microbial communities from Lord Howe Island, Old Settlement Bay, Australia - Cyphastrea 1 metagenome | ecosystem: Host-associated > Invertebrates > Cnidaria > Coral ...
ACGGACACCTGATGAGTTGGGACTTGTGCAGGGGGGGTCTGAAGCATGATGAGATAGGACTTGTCCACCCCAGGGTATCTTTCACAAGTCCTAAGTCACTGGTACCTAATATATATATATATTAAATTAGGGCTAGGGAATTCAAGGTACCCCAAAGTTCCCACAATATTGCAAGTTCAGGGAATAGTTTCTGGCTTGAGATCCCCAGTTTCATCGCGTAGTGCGGGTACCTGGCTGCCGAATCCGCCACCAAAAGGGTTGCCTGAAGCCCGTGGCAAAAGCGAATGGATTATGCCAGGGGTCAAAGACAGCTTCGTTTCCTAAAACTGCGTGCCACCAAGTTGGCCAATTCTATAAAATTCAATTCCAATTCTGTCCTGTCTTACATCTGCCACCAATTGTAGTGCGACACATGCTTTGACAGGACCCCAAGTTGCTCGAATGATGGAAACCAACCCATTTGGTGCTTGTAATGCAGAAAATTGGGGAATGTCGGGCTCCGACCGGAGACGGACTCTCAGCCTGCCACCTTTCCATCATTGATCCTCTAGACGCTTCCGCAGTGCTTATGTTACGTCTGTTTATGTCATCATCATACAAGCGCAGTTATTGCGCAAAAGTCATCCAATTTGTTGGGTCCCGACATAAGTTTGAAAAACATATCTTTTGCATGGTAGGCTGTCTCTTGCATCCAACTCATCGTTATCACCTAGGAACGTACCACAGTCATTGCATGTGGAACTTGTGATTGCTGTGCGTGGAAGCAACCCAGCCCCATACCTAGAGCGAAAACCAAAGATCAAGACAAACTTGCAGCCCATCCGACGGGCCCTTGGCAATGCTTTTCAATAAGAGTGGCAAACATTGCAACATTTGTGCCGCCAATGGCATATCAATGACTTTTCTGGACCCATAAGACTAGTACAATTTCAAACTTTGGGTCAACGTTTCAGCCCTTGAACATGGGCATTTTCCCGGGTTGATCTGCGTTTTTTGTCACTTGGAATTCATCTTCCCAAAACATGAGGCACCTCCACCTTTGCCAGGTGGGCCACCGGGGGCCTTTGCAAATGGATGGGTAGGACATGGTAGGACCATGTGGTGTAGAACATGTTATGCAAGCAACCATGTATAAGAGTTACATGATGTTACATGCAGTTACTATGTTACTACCAGTATATGATACTATAAAATATGTTTGTACATGTATGTACATGTTAAAAGCAGTCATGGCCTCCTTACTTGCAAATGACCGTTGGTGCGGATTGGGGATTCGCGATGATTTGCATAAGTTGACGATGTTGGAATGGCACGCCTCATTGCGGGCTCGAGAATCTACTATACGAGGACTCAAAGTTCAAGCAAAGTCAGCTGTAAATATCAACGCCCCACACATCCACAGGGATAAAGGCTTTCAGGACCTCCCACACTTAGATTCCCAGCGAGTCTCCAGCCCCGACCGGGAAGCCTTCGAAACCCTTTGAAACTTTGGGTAAAATTGAACACAAAATGCTATGTGTAAAATGCTGTAAAATGCTGCAAAGGCCCAGGGCCAAATTGCAGTCCTGACCATTGCAAGAGGCGTGGCCTTGTTTTGCTGTTCCCCTTTAACGCAGCCTCCACCCAGTTGGGTGCCCCAGCAGAGTTGTAGGGACATCCGGCACTGGGCATGGAATTGGGATGCCATGGTAGATCCCAAATTGGCTGGGAATCTGTGGTTCTAGTGGGGTATAACGGTATAACATGGATCCAAATGAAGGCGTAATCTATGTACGAAGGGAAGGTCGATACACGTGTTTTTCCAGTGGAAGGTCCGCTGGTTGACTTGAAAATCTAGCAAACATCTACAGTTATTTCCCTGGAGGAGTGGAGGAGGGATCCCTTGCCAGCCGAGCACGTGCTTAGGCTATCTTTGTATAGCTATTTGTAGGGTATAAATCGCCTGGTTCAACATTTTCTTTGCCCACCCTGGATCCCAAGCTTAAGTATAGAGAAGGCTGAGCCCAGACAATTTTGGGATCAGCCCGAATGTCCGACGGGGATTTGGTGATGTAATTTCATAAGTGGCTGGAGTTGCTGGTCAGGAGTTGCTGGTCATGCTCAGATCATGGCCTGTTGCATCCCCAAACTGTCCATCCCAGAGGTTCACCCAAGCCCCAGCTTCGACGCCTGGATCCCCAAGGTGCAGAGGCCTGGCTGAGCATGACTTCAGCATGACCAACTGATGGGGAAGCCACACTTCACGTGGCTAGGAACAGTCTGCACACCCATCTGCACAACAAGAATTTAAGGGGCGAATGGCCCCCAATCAAAATCACATGCTGAAAGGACCATGTGGAAACAAAGCAGGCATATTCTCTAGATTCTAAATTGACTTGAAGTAGTAGTGGATCAATCATTCCAGGCAACTTGGTAAAGAAAATTGTTACTGTACATGAACAACAAGACACTACCAAATCTATGCAATGCACAGGTGATCATACTTTCTCCGGCGTTTGCCTCGAATTTGCCCGGCATCTTTCATTACAACCATTAAATATCAACTGACATCAATTGGTATCTTGATACTTCCAGACAAGTGTGTGACCCTGCAAGATGAATTTCCTTCAATTTCTTGGAAGATCACACCTCAATGAGTCGGATTGGGCACAACTCCGCCCAGCCATGCCCAGCACCTGTGAGCCAAAAGGATCGCCACCTTTGGGGCCAGGTCCTGCAATTATAAACAAATTGAGCATTGAGCATTCCAGTCATTTCAGGGTGACAACAGTGGTCAACTTCATGCGTTTCGGAGCTTCCACAGCAATGGGACTCTTATTACACATGGCCTGAAACAAATATTACCTTATTTCGAGTAATCCCCACCCTAAACAAAAAAGGTGGACGAGGACGAAGGAGGAGAACGAGGAGGAGGAGGAGGAGAAGAGGAAGAAGGAGTTGTGCCTTTGTTAAAATCTAGAGACCCTCACCTGGCGGGTAGGGAAACAACATTTCGTCTGGAAACCTGTGAAGGCTTCAAGTTCCTGAGCCGATCATTTTCCAATTGAATACCTGGCCTCCCCTTGTCCCCTTGCAGGCTATTTCACTGCTGGGTAAAAAATGTAAGCACCCATCTCAAACTGCTGCATGCTGAATTTTTTATCCGTTCAGAAACTTGATCAACGTTTGGTACATTTCCCAGGAAATCTGGACAAGGTTCGGTCATGTTCGGTCAACCTTGACGACCCCAACTTTGATCAGCCGAGCATAAGTTATGCACACAATCCACGATTTTCATCGATCTTCCACACGTCCTCCCTTGCCGAAGCCGCCACCTGGACCGCCTGCAGTGGAAGGTTCAGCGCCATCGAACGAGACCCATGGACTGCAGATTTGGGTCATGAGGATACCATCCGGGGGGGCGTTACGGGGCTACAGGCAGTGACCATCAGTGACCATCAGTGACCATCAGTGACCTGTAGTCAGCAGTTATGGATTCTGCAGGGATCCGTGTGTTGCTTCATGGGTGCGCAGAAGTTCAAACGACAAGAATTTCACTTTCCAATTGGAGGTGCATCTTGCAAAGCAGTTGGTGCCAATATGTGCCAATATCAATTCGACGCCGTGTGTTCCAAAATCAGTGGCCTTGTTTCCACGGGGCTAGGTTTCTTGGTCCTAATCTGCACCCAAACATGTACAGTAATTATAGATAATTATAGTCTATACATATGGAGCATGAGGCTTTGAGAAGGAGCACAGAGACTTGAGACGTCGAGACGTAACAAGGATAGTGCTCTTCCCAAGAAGAGCCCGGTCTCGGACAGTCTCTGTCGATGTGAGAGGGTGGTCATATCGATAGATTCAGCATGGAGCTATTAAAGATTGCAACTCCCAAGCCTACGACGTATCAGTATCGGGAATCCATCCTCCATTGCTGTTGTCCCGATTTCGTCCTTTTTGTTGTACAAATTTGTAAAAAAGCAATATGTGAACCATATGTGAATCATATGTGAACCATATGTGAATCATATGTGAACATTGCACCATGTCCAGACGGCCTTTGTTTGGCCATCCGCTGGGTCCGGGGCCACCTGGGCCACCTGAACCGCCTGGGCCACCTGGGCCTGGGCCGCCTGGGCCTGCGCCCTTCGACCTTGGTTCGGGTACTTTGCACATAGGTTGACCCATGGATCCAGTATGATCCAGTTAGGGTGGCGAATGTTTGGGATACTGCAAATCACCACTTAAAGGATCGCCCTGGCAGTGATTGTAGATGGTCCATGGGCCCACAACCCGCTTGTTCCTCACCTATTATAACAATTTGACAAAAACAAATTGCTAGCTTTGCCAGTTCATGGATCTCTCATCTCAAATAGCCTGTCGTAACCAAGAGTCCACTCGCTCTGTTTTCTCAATCCCAGCTGGTCTGATTCAACATTAGACGGCAACACCCCCAAATCTTACAGTATCCTGTTAAACGTATTCACGCAGCAAACCCTGCTATACGTATCCGACTAAATTCTAAAACAAACAGGTTTTGCTCATGCAAGGCAAGGAACGCCCAACCATTGCTGGAAGGTCCAGCCTTAAGGCCAACGGGACTTTGGAATCACAACGGCGAGATGCAAGCACACGTGACAACATCCTTGATAATTTTGATCTATTTTGATATTGAGCCATTTGGTCTGGGGGGTTCAGCCTTTGAAACGCAAGGGTTGATGTGACTTTCTGTGACAACACCTTCCTTCTCCGGGCTTTGATATGTTTTCGCAGGACCATAAATCTGGTCAGCCTAGTGCATCGCAAGACCTACCATTTTTACGAGCAACAAGTACCCGGAAGGTGTACAGGACTGATGGCCCTGGGCTTATCTGGGGCCCTGGCCGAGCCAAATGGCGAGGAGGCGCCTGTGGCCAGGACGTCTGGTGAAAAAATTGCATTGGAGAACAGCGAACAAACTCCATGAGACAGAAATCACCAACATACACATATTGTTTGAAAGCACCCACAGTCAGTGTTCTATGTCTCATCTATGACTGGCTATAACATGCTATAACATGCTATTCTAGAGGTGTTCTTCTATTGCACACTTTTCTCAAAAACTCTGCAACGCCCACACCAGAGGGGTGTTGGCCACATGTTTCACTTGAAATGGGAGACATGACTTTCCCGTTACTTCAAAAAAAACCATCAGGCATATCAGAGCATTCTGCAAGGGGACATCCATTGAGTTTATCTTCAAGGAGGTGTTGGAAAGTACAAAACGTTTGAGACCAGGATAGTGTCAGAACATGTCAAAACCACCCTTAACAGCGTAGATCCTAACACCTCCTCCAAATGATGGATATGTTTCTACTCGAATCTTTGAACATCTGAAAGAACATCAAATCAAACCCACAACCACATACAAAGACAAGCCCAAGGCAAACATGTTTTAACCTTTGGAGCCCAATGGCACGAATTTACAAACGGCAAGATATGAACAACATATGATGAAACGATGGCATGTAGTGGAGCTGCGGAGGGATTGAGTAGAAGGTCATGTTTCGAAGAACCTGGACATTTTGAACCAATGGGGCCTTGTCCTCCCAATCAATGTCACTTACATCTGGAAACTCGTAGGTGAAACGATATGAAATGATATTCCATTTAGAGGAATATTCATGAACACGCGCCACAGACCTCCATGACTGTTTCACCCGCTGTTGTACATTTAAGATCATTTAAGAATAATGATCAATAATGATAAATCGACAAGAATCATGGGGTTTGCCCGTGCTGCGTGCTGATCTCAAGTCCCTGTGGTCCCTTCGGTCCCTTCCGTCCCGCCTGGCCAAGCTCCGCCACCTCCACCACCTCAGCAGAGTCTCATGGGTTGATGGAGGTCTTCAACCAAGCTGTGCCGATTTATCTTGATGAACAAACCCGCATGATTAGATATCTTGCATGAGAACATGTTGGAACATGCTTAGATTGAGATGACCACACGCAGATATGTCTCATGGCTAACTGCGCAGCTGTACCATTTTATGACATCTTAGCGGAGGATGCATTGGGATATGACCTAGAATGTCCACCACTCATTGTTTTGGACTGCCATCCGCAACAACTAGGAACATCCTTAACTTTCATCACCTGACTGGCACAGGGGTGCGCACGCACACACACACAGGACTGGTTTTGAGACTTGAAGCTCTTTCCAAAGGGAGTGCTCCTCGAAGTCCGAATTGAGGTCGAAAAGGTCGAAACGGCCGAAAAAGTCGAAAAGGTCGAATCAACAGATTTCAAAAACTGTGTGAATGGAAACACGGCACAGCATTGAACAGGAACAGAAATCAACAGTTCAAGTTCAAACTGTTTTGGCGCAGGTACACACGGGTGATCAATCCGTGCTTCCTGGGATTCTTGCAAAGAGCTTCGTTGGGCAGAGCTTTGCAAGTCCCCTCTGCCCCCCTGCAGTGAATTATATGCAGCACTGTTGGCGTCGCAGCAAACGATTGTCGGCACCGTTCCCTGTGCGAAGGGTTCACACACACACACACACGCACACTGCTTGTATGGATTTCTTATCAATCTAACGAATATTGCCGAATTCTTAACCTGGAGCGTCAATCCACTAATTCTGCTCCACAGGCATTTCCACCACAGTCAGCCGGCTTCAACGGCAGTTGTAGGTGTTTGTATACGCAAAGTGCTGACCGTGGAGACCACTGAGATAGGTGATTGCTATCAGCCTTACAGTACCCATGATAGTAAATAGCTTCCCTTGTGCCCTGATCTAGTCAGTATTCGGTATGATGCTGCTTGATGCTCCAAAACTGCCCAGCAAGTCACAATCACCGCCCGCATACTTGTTAGTTTGTGCCCCCATTCTAAGTAGCTGTACCCTGGACAATCCACCCAGAAATAGTCGCGGTTTCCAACAAAAATCTCAGCTATCCCAATGCGTCCTGGGCGGGATGACTGTATACCTCATAGATTCATAGATACTTTATAATACTTTATATAGATTGATCATTTAAATCTACTTAAAGCACTTAAATAAAAAAGTGCAAAAATTACATAACATTATATAACATTTCACCTGGACCAAATCACCGCATCACCCACATCACATCAAGCCACTGTCGGGCCAAGCGCCACTAGGCCCACCAGGCCCACAGGGCGCTGGGCCTAGCCCACCTTTGCCGGACGTGCCGGAGTTCGGCCAGCCATTCTGGCCATTTTGAGGCCATCCTGCAGCATCGCTAGGGCTGAACTGGGTCATTCAAAATATCAAAATAGGAATTTTATCAATGAACATTTTTGAACATTGAACAGGGACACAAGAAGAAGGACGTGGGGCAATGAGGAATGAGACGCGCATTGCTAGCGAAAATTGTGCAATAACTGGTTGACCTCAGAGTTGGCCAAAACAACTTGCAAAGAACGCTAAACAAAGGGAGAAATACATATAATATATAAATATGAAATAGATACGACATTAATACTACATATACTACGACCGAACCCTCTGTGCGTGATGTGGGGCCTGCTTTGAACACAAAATCTCGGATTTTGAACGTGGGCACAACCACAAATGGTGCCACCTGAAAGCATTTGGATGCATTTGGTGTGTTCACGACAAGCTAAGGAAATATGGTTCATTTATCAATCTCCAAGATTCACACAGCACCCTGATGTCAGTCCTTTGCCGCCCTTTCGAGGGGCTTCCTGCAACTTTCCGATGGTCGGATGGGCTGTTCCAAGTTGGGTTTCCACCGCAAAAACGACCCTTGCACCCATCGTGGTTGGGAGTAGAGCCCATGGGTTCTGGCAAAGCAAAACTGAAGGACTGCAAAACTCATCAATCTTGGGTCCTAGCCAGTCAGAAATTGCTGGCCATCCCAACCCTTCGCCAGCCTCTTCCTCGGATTCTTCAGAATAACTTTCTTCTGAATCTGCCCAAGTTCGATCAGGTGGTCAGGGGCGGGTCTGTAAAGATGCACTGCTGTAGGAAACTCTTAAAGCATCAGTTTGTTCACTGGCTGGTACAATACTCCAAATCTTCGAAGAATGGAAAGTCTCCCAGCCTGGCAGGTCTCAGGGTTATTGTCCCTGCTGATATATTGTCAAACTGGATTTTTGTTTGGTGTTTTGTCCATTCCCAAAGTGATTGAAAGGTGGTTTATCATCCCAACCGGGGAGAGACATGTTCAGAAATAGACGGAAATAGTTTTCACTAAGCCATCCTGATCCAAACGTTAAAACAAAAACAAAAAACCTTGGTGAACAATTCTTGGGATACATCCAATCACAACATACCCTCTGGTTGTTTAACGTAGCCACGGAAAATAACCAGGTTTTACAGGTAAATCATCATACATCATCTATAAATGGGCAATCAAATATAGCTATGTTAAATAACCAGAGGGTATATGTAGTGGCGTCCAACCCTGTCAGAATAGTAGACTAAGCTATCGGAAGCCAGAACGTTTGCATCAATTGGGGATCAAAGATCAGTGGTTCCTGCCAGGCATTGCAGAGGCATAGAGTCAAAGGGGATACCACTTCAAAAAAATCTGCTGGTCATCCAGGAGATCGGTTACACTTCACGGGTATGTCTTATGTCCATTTGTCCTGACCCAAAAAGTGCCGAACAAGCCACAAAGATCCCAATTTTGAATACTTTATATAGCAGCATTCGCTTGACCTACCCTCAACTCAGCTCAGGTCTGAAAAGCTTACTGTCAGGGTCTTAAGCTCTAGAAACTTTAGGACACTACAGTTTTAATTTGACGGTTCCAAGGCTTGGGGGGAAAAACTTCTAGTCAAGTGCTTTGTCATACACGTGTTCAGTCACAGGAATGACACATCAACATAAGGAGCTCTACAACCAGCAATCCACTTTGTCTCTAACTTGTCCCCCAGCTAAGAATCACTACATCACATTTTTCTGGTTTGGACACCACTAACTACATGACTGCGTCTTGGCTCAAAGGTACCCAGCCGTACCCTTCACCAACTCAAAGGGACCTGAACTGCTACTACTTTGAGCAGACGCCTGGCATAAATGCCATGGGCGATGGTGAATTGTGGTGAATTGCGGTGAAGAGTAATGATTGGATAGTATTGGATGGTATTGGATGGTATTGGATGGTATTGGATGTATTGGATGTATTGGATAGTCTTCCTTCTTTGAAGATCGCGGCAAGATTCGGATTGAAGGAGCTCAGAATGGAAGAGTTGTTGCCGTTTCTGTACTGCGTTGTGTGGCATGGAGCTCCGGACATCAGATTTAAATCGGTTTAAATCGGCATGAAGGCTTCATTGAATTCATTGAAGGTCGTCCCTACAGTAGGTCCCTTATTAGGTCCCTTTCTCTTGTTGTCGCACCATGTCGCACCATGTCGCACCATGTCGCACCATGTCACGATGTCGCCACTATGTCGCACTATCAGTTTCATTTCGGCCACCTGTTGATTCAAGGTGATGTGTTGTTTATTTCTACAAAGGTCTGAAGATGTCTGAAGTACACATCAATATGTCCATCGCAGGGCCTTTGGCGCGGCGCTCGGCTTGCTTGGCCTCAAAGTTTCGGGCAGCCTTTACCTCTCGAGACTGTCTTGCCAGTTCAGCCATGGGACCCCCATAGATTACACATGATATTCTACTGGAGGGTGAGACCTACTTTATCAGATTTATTCCGGCGATGGAATCACGCCTTGTGTGTTCTCATTCATGGATTTACCCATGGAATGGTCAAGGGAAATCATTTGCCTGTGTGCCTATCGTGGTCGGTCATGATACCTCTCCGCATCTTGGCGGGAATATCCCACAAGATATACACTAGATAATCTTTGCTAGGTAAATGTCGTATCATTGGACTGACAAATGGCAATAAAGATTGGCTCACAAACAGAATGAAGTTCTCGTGTTCATAAACATCGCACCTGAAAGCACATCAATATTGGGTCTCATGGCCGCAAACCTGAATGTATACCGGGTGCAGGGAATTGGCATTCCAGTGTGACTTTCATGGACTCAGGAAATATTATGCCGGCGAGGCAATTGATGCCGCCCATTCGCTGACCCTTTTAGTTGCAAACCATCTGGAAACCACCATGTCAACCATGTCAACCATGTCAACCATGTCAACCATGTCAACCTCCCAAGACAAGATGTCATGGATGTCATGCTTCAGTCATTGGGGTGCCCTGGCGTGGACTTGGGAGCTGAACCTGACTGCAAACTTGGGTCGAACACGGGCCCTTCTGGCACGATTCTCCTAGAACAAACCGAATGTCCTGGCAGTCCTAGAAACCATCCACGTGGAGATTCTGAGTACAAGGAGAGTTCCATACTCAGTTCAAAGCGCAACATCTCAGAAGTAGAAGACTTGCCCTATCACAGCAAGAAAACAAGATGTGTAGCCTTCAATTTCATGCCACAGAACAGCTGCCCACACACGGACCAAACGTGTCACCCAGTTGCCGGCACCGGGCTGAAACTCAGATGTTTTCCAATTGTTCCACCCATATTTGAAGTCATAAGGTGCAGAATTGTGCTGTCCAACAAACCTCAAGAAGCCTCAACCGGCTCGCGGTGCCTGCTGGGTTGTCTTCCAACACCTTGTCCAGTGCGGCTTCCACATTCCAATTGGCCTTCCTGAGAGATGCAGAGCAACAATCAGTAGCTGTTAAATATGAGACTCAGTACTATAAAGCACCTCCTTAGCCTTTCCAAGAAATTCCTCGCGTGATTTGCTGCATGGCTGGGGCTGAATATGCGTGACAAGACCAACTCCTAGGGCCGCCCACTCCAGGTACTCCTCAGCCACCCTTTCACTCACCTCGACGAAAGAGTTTCAACCCGCACATGGGTTGGGATTTATGGTCATGGCCTCAATCCCCCAGATTGGATCCTTTTGATCTTCAACCACTTTTAATCCAGGCCTGCAAGGAAAGCAAATCAACTACAGCAACAATTCAACCACCCAAAATATGCATCAGTAGGTAACAAAGGATGAAAGGCCTGCAGCAATGAAACGTTCAAACATGAAGATTCAACATACCGAAGGCAAAATAGTTCATTCAAGTCGCAATTTTCCTGCTACCAGGTTAGGTGGTGCCGGTAGTTTAGAATGCAATGAAGAGAAGCTAGAGCAGTTGTCTGTCAAGCTTTACCTCTTCTTCCTGGAGGTCTTTCTAATTCATTGAACCTCTATGTGTCACATGTTCTGTTGCTACTGTAAACACACTGATATGAAGTTCGATTCTACATCAGTCTTAAGAGGAACCAAAAACATCAATCTGATCTGGGTTTCAAATCCAAACCAATGCTGGTGGGCCTTTGTGATGGAGACAATGGAGTCTACCCTGGACTTTCTCTCAGTCCTGAGTCAACCATCTGTTGGTTTGATTGAATGTCTTGTCGACGGGATTGCCAAATGAGTGTTCTTGACCATGGCTACAAACACATTGCGGGCCCTCACAGTTTCTCATTACGAGGAGCAGTATTTCATTACAATGCCAGTGACCAGCTATGACCAGCTATGACCAGCTATGACCAGCTATGACCAGCTATGACCAGCTATGACCAGCTATGACCAGCTATGAGCAGCATTTCAAGTTCAACTCAGCTTCAGGCCAACCAGGCTTGGCACTCGACGGCGGTTCTGAGGGCCCAGGGTGTGCGTGGCTGAGGTGCCAGAGGGATACAACTTTCAGAGTTAATAAACCACGGGCCAGAATCCTAATTGGATCCTCAGTGCTCAAGGAATCGGTTCCAGATGTTGTTCGTTGACGCCATCAATATACATAGGCCTTTACATATGAGGGGTTTAAGTTTAAGGATGTTTAAGGTAAGCCCAAGAAAGGAGTCAATGGATTGTCCTCAAATCAGGGCTCGTCGACCACAAGAAAGTATAAGAGAGTAAGGAAGTTAGGCTGTTTCAGGATCTTTTCACTGAACAACCCAAACTGAAACCATAAAGAGGTTGGGGACGGAAAAACACAGCTCCACAAGTTCACTTGTTCAGACAGGCTCTGGGTTCATGAATTGGGGAGATAGTGTTGGCGAGGGTTTCAGGAGACTCTTCTTAACAGCATAAGCACTCCCGATTTTGCAGAGCAGAGTTTCTGCCCATCAAAAGCATCGCAAAACGGTACCAAAACAAATAAATGGTGCCTTCGACACTGTATCGCAAATGTCTACCCACATGTTTTAGCATGGTCTATAGTTCTGCAAATTGCACGGCTGTGTGCAGGAAATCCTGAGGTCGGGGCGAGTACTGCTCTCAGAGGCCAAATACCTGGGCAACGGCAGAAATTATTTATATTGTTCGTGACCGAGAATGAGACAAAACTGAAGAACAATGGGTGTGAAACAAATGTGTCCACAGGGTGGGGAAAGGTAGAATGGGTGCATGCGTCTAGAAACGGAGATACAACCCAAAGAAATGTCCCAGCCACGCAGCAATGGGCACAATTGGATCAGCAGTAATTAACGAACAGTGGAATTAGAAAGTTACACGGACCAACAGAAAGTATGATTAGTTAATACAATTGTCAGCAGCTGACCTACAGCAAAGGATTGCCGTACACAAGGTATGATTGAGTTTTTCCTTCAATCCATGTCGCAGCTGACTGCTCCCAGACTGGGTGTCTCGAACTGCATCACGGCAGTGTGCAGGTCCCAGTTGTGTCTTTCCAAGGCTTCCTGGCAGTGTCAACACACAGGAACTATGATTAAGTCAGACGGTAGTATCTCCAGAGCAATGAACCATGCACCACTCCAGAGTACCTATTCTTTTTGTATTTCTATATATTGTATTGGGCTGTCTATCTGAGTCAGGTCCAGCCACATTCAAAGCTCCTCTGGTGGACTGTTACAATTTCATTGTCTGACCACTTCACGTCAAAGCTTTACATGCCATGGTTTCCAAACACGAAACCCATTCCAACCGTTCCAAAATGTCACTGGTGGCCCATTCTCGGGATCCTTGGCCGCCATCCTGGATGCGTTGGTGACACTCATGAACTGCGAGACCTCAGATCCAGAAGCTGAACACCCATTCAGGACACAGTCACCACAGTGTCACTACAACATGGATAGCCAAAATCCATCTTCGGAGGGAGTGCAATTTAAGCAATGATAAAGAAGCGGTGGTGGTGGTGGTGGCGGTGATGGAGATACCGGCGGCAATGGTGGTGACATATTTTCTGCATGGCATGGCAAGGTTTTATCCCGTTGGACAAACAACCAATGCCCCGTGCTCCAGGGTCTCCCTGCCATTTGAGCGGTCTCGTGCTCTGAATGCATACCACGACCTCGAAACGGTTCAACGCACCAGCATGGGGTGGCCTATGGCTGAAATTTTAAAGACTCCTGCCACTCCTGTCATGTAGAATATGAAGGATGGACAAGGATGGTATGCTGTGCGAATAGCAGTCGTGCGCGTTTCACGTTTGATCGCTTCATAAGTCGCCAGGATTCATTACCGCAGGAAATTCACAATGATCAAGGTTCGCGAAATTTGAACACATGCTAGGAAATACGCTATCTACTGGCATTCTAGGTGAGAGAACGGCACGGCATGATTTGATATGTTTCAAAATTGGGGTCTTACTCAGTCCATCCCCAGCTGTCCCTTCGTCGAGTGGCAACATAAGAACCTACAAATTGATCATGATTGGTTTTAAGCCCAGATGACGAAGTTCTTTTGATACTTGCAATGTCGTCACCAGAAACGCTTCCTTGACCTGACTCCTACCCAAAATCCCCGGTGGACAAGTCAAGGCCAAAGCACCAGGGGGTCGAATAGAAATTACATGGCATCCATATCTGCTGATAGTGTGACAGTCGGGTCAAATTGCAGCCCGGCCATTCAAGCATCTCAGTTGATGAACCTCTCCTCCTACCAGGTACCGTGTCGTATCGCTCACATCGAGTCATACCATGTCCATCCGTGTCCATCCGTGTCCCGCGTTCGGGCCTGCGCCGTGGAAACCCGGCGATGAGGGGCTCGACTGTGGACCTTGTTGGGGCGTGAAGCGAACGATCTTCAGATGGGGGTCCGGATGACAAAACGCTAGTCAACAGAAATGTTGATGTCGATGACGACGACGATGATGATGATGATGATGATGATGATGATGATGATGTAACGACACTTGTTATGGTGATGGTGATGGTGATGGTGATGATGAGGATGGTGACGGTGATGGTGATGGTGATGGTGATGGTGATGATAATGGTGATGGTGATGGTGATGGTAATGGTGATGG
>Ga0126342_10013877_pt1 | contig 14246 bp, 14 predicted proteins | sample Cyp1metagenome_FD_92528 | JGI IMG/M metagenome (GOLD analysis project Ga0126342, IMG submission 92528) | Coral microbial communities from Lord Howe Island, Old Settlement Bay, Australia - Cyphastrea 1 metagenome | ecosystem: Host-associated > Invertebrates > Cnidaria > Coral ...
TGTCATGGGCTCATCTAGATCGGAGCTTTGAAACGCAGAGCCAACCCCATCTGGTGGTGGTTCAGAAGCCATCGCTGTCAAAAGACAAGGCGTGAGAGCGCTAAAACTATAACATGCAATGCAACGTGATGTGATGCATGAAAAAGCGATGAACAAACACATAATGTGTCCAAGCACCAAGCGGGCGCATGTCAGCTGATCTGACTTGCTGAGCCACACGCGGGGCAATGAAATCGCTGTTGGTTGATGAGGTTGTGCTCCAATGCGGAAGCATTGACTACAATGCCACATGATACCATGCTGCAACACAAGAAGAAGAGAAAAGGAAAAAACAAGGGATAGAACATAATAAAGAGGCTGGGTTGCACAATTTAAACACCGCATGATATACTGGTCCATGTGCAAACACTGGATAGGATTGCAGGCAAAATACTGTGCAATTTAAGGTCTGAAAATGAACCAGTAGACCGGCCCCTGCAAACCCACTTTTTTGTCCATAGCGAGGGTTGAAACCACGCTGGCCAAAGTGATGCATTGGCTTGTGGCTGGGACCGTGGCATGTAAACATCCAAGGCGGATGCGGCAGCTGAGGGAGATGCACATGAACCCACTTCCTGTGGTTCATCCTCAATTGTGTCTGCTGGGGATGGGAGTCTACTGTTGAACGGACTACCCAAAATATCCAGGACGTTTTCCAGTTCTAATTGGGCTGAAAAAAGCAGCATCGATGCCCCACCTTGCGTCTGCGAGTCTTCATCCATCTCAAGCCAGTGGTCCAAGCTCATGAGGACTTGGATTGCAATGGGACAATCGTGTAAGAGCTGAGTGGACAACGGGGCAACATTGAGAGCCCTCAAGGATTTCCACTGTCGCGATGGTAATGGCTGGGTTTGAAAAGAAGAGAGCAAACTTTGACTGTTGGGCACAATGCCAGCGGCCGCAAAAGCACGGGCTTTCCCGACACAGTGGTAAATCGTCACCAAGGATCTAACATATGGAGGGTCTCCCACCGCATCAATAATTGAGTGGATGGTGGCATTGAGCAATTGCAGGGGTTCTGGAACATTGTGGCCAAACTGCTCATCTTCAAAGCCCATAACTTGGAAGATCAAGGAAATCAGAACCAATTGGATCGACATGATGCACACAACAATGGAAAATGATAACGCGTTTGGGAATATAAAGGTGCTCCGAAAGTGGTATTGACTCAGTACTGTTGTGATATCAACATGGCACAGCGGTTGGTAACATCAACTGACATGGAGTGCTTGATGCTATAGCAGTATCAATCAAGACCTCATGATGCAAGCACTCTTTTTTGCCGCGAGCACAATGAATTCGTAACGCATGAAAGGCAATCGCTGATCGATTTTGTATATGAAGTCCCAGGCGGGGATCAACATCATCAAAATGATGACGAACAGAGTGATTCTGTTGGAAGCGAGGCAAAAAACTGGCATCCATTCATTCATAATGCTGAAATGTGCCGATGCATGCTTTGCGAAGGCACAGGCGGGATCCATCAGGGATGTGAGCGCATGTTTGCGGAGAGGCAATTAGGGATCCACATTTAGCTTTCAATTTAGTAGCATCCTCAGGATCCTGAATCGCAAATGTTTTTATTGCACACGAAAGTAATTCGATTGCTTGGGGCAGTTGGAGCAACGGCTGGCTCTTCTACACATGGAAGTGAGTCCGATGCCGCCACTGGAACAGCTGGCATTAACGCACTGGATGCCGAATGGGCTTTTATAAGCGAATGAAAACAGAAAAAATTGGTGTGATTGGTCCAAAATTCAACATCCAAGGAGCAATCTGGTTCAATCATATGAGGTTGGCCACCTCGAGCCAAGGAGGCAAAGGGCCTCCAATGTTGGTGCAAGTTTTTCGAAATCAAATTTTGGAGTTGGAGTGATGGAAATACGTCATCACGACTGTATAATTGCACGGAATGCACAAAAACACGCTAGCCTTGCGAGGCCCTGATCTCTGCTGGGAGCTGCAATTGAGCGGGCATGGTTGTTTTCATGGAATGAAAGGTGAATGACTAAATTTGATCAGCGGTCATACCCAATTTTGGGGTGCTTGAAATACAATGCCGCAAAGTTTTGAGGCTTTGACCATACGACATGGGGCTGACTAATTTATCATTTTCAAGCAGCATAAAAAGGCTATCTGGAATGTCATCAATGGAATCTCTTAAAGATAACCATAACTCATCGAGAAGGGAAAGCTAAATGGTGAGCCAACTAGACTCAGGGTCATTTAAGGATGAAAGGAACCCATGGTGAGCGATGCCAAAAGGCATTCCTGACCTGGATGTTTTTGTGCGGAACGAAATGCCACGCACGGATGCTTGATCAATGATCAGATCACTCCATCGGACATGAGAGGCGTCTGCAAATCTGAGCGATGCCCACACGCAGCATAAAGCTGCTCCGACAAAAATTCGAAATTGCAAGGATTCCCAACCATTGATGATGCAACGCTCCCAAAAAACTAACACTGCAAGTGGCAAAGGCAAGCTCTCCTTTCGTTCATGCTCAGCGAAAGTTAGGGCTGATATGGGGCCTGAATACAAATTGGGGACAAGGCAGTTGCAGCAGTTTGACACACCAACGCAGGGCTTTGATGCAACTTAACGCAGAAGAGCCTGTCTTAAATTCAGGATCATCTGAATGTAGTCTATCATGGTAATTCCAAAGAATCTCTATGACCTGAGGCATGGTGAGTGACGCTAGGCATAATGACTGATCCAATGCAGCCTGAAAAAATTGCAAGACTTGCGGCCGGTATTTCAAAAGAGTTGTGTCAGCAAAAGGTTCAATCATCTTTTGCAGCATCAGTTTTTCAAATGGATAGCCTTGCAATTCCACGAGATGCGGGCTAATATGGCTCACAATTGTACACAATTGCAACCAAAGGACTAAGGCTTTAGACCTACTGTGGGAAGTTTTAGCTGCATTAGTGGTAAAATTAGACGATGGCGAATGCATCACAGCTGGCCTGTGCTGACATGGTCTGGCAACGCTGCTTGATGTAGGAAATTTCGGTGCGTTCCCAAAACCTGCATGCATTGGTGCAGATGGTCGCAAGCTGGGGTAGGGCAAACTACGGATGTTAGATTGAAAAACTGGTCGCTGCAATGGCATGGATTGCAATGGCGTTACTGGCGATCTAGGTCCAGAGCTTGGTGCAGGCAATGCTGGATCTTGCGAAACAAAGTGATGAGGTCGAACTTGGCTAATAGGATTACAATCATCCAATCTTCGAAGGCTCAATACCCGATTATGAGCAGGGGTGGGGTTCTCAGGCCTAGGGATAAAAGCAGGCTTTGGGAACTCTGGAACATGTGCTGGGTCAAAACGCTTATAGCGTTTGACATAAATCCTCTGCTCTGCCATGGCTCGAATCTGCTAGAAGGTGAAGTGCAAAATGACAGCTGTTGGGAAGGGAATCCATGCAAGACAAAATTAACAACAAGAATTAGACGCATAAAATGAGCCAATGAAAGTGCAGAAACATAGAGAAGCATTGAATCTGAATACAATGTCTCCACCCACGCGCCCAAGGTCGTGTTGACTGCTTCAGGTTTTGTGCCACTTCTTGATTGAAATTCGATGTTTCGAGTCAATTGCACAGGAGTTTCTTCCACCCCCGCTATGCTATGCTGCAAGTGCTGTGAGCTTAGAACCAAAAGAGTTCAAACATCAAACATCAAAACAACATGAACAAGCACACAAGTAAACAACAACAACAACAACAACAACAACAACAACAACAACAACCAATCCTCACTCCCAACGTTTTGGTGCATTTTTGGGGCGCATGCAACCAAACAAATTCCAGGTTTTGTCTCACGCGGCTTAAACCGTCCGATGTCTCCAATTAATCAGAACAGACATTCCACAAACACACCTAATTGGATTATCACCCTGCATCTGGCGAGGGCATTTGAGCATGCGGATTGGGAGGTTTTGTGGCAACCATTGCTTTCACATGGTGTTTGCGTACATTTCGTTTAAAATAAAAACATATGAAGAATTATCGGTCAAATTTTGGGTGCATCCTCTCCTGGTGACATGTTTTCTGTTACAGGTGGCCTGCGACAAGAGTGCGCACTCCGCCTCTGATTGTTCAACGCAGTTTTGTCACTGGAGAAACGCCTTGTGTGACAGAGAGTTGAATTTGAATGACGGTTCTGGCACATTACTCGATGTACAGTTTGCTGGTGGTATTCTTTAACGGTTTTGTTCGCATGCATTGATTGAGCCGGGGCAAACATGCTGTTTGGACAACGGCGGCCTAGCCTGCAGATTATTTGGTACCCGAACACGATGCTCACATCAAATCGGTTGCGTCTCATTAATGGCAACAGTGTGTCCTTGCGATAAAGCGCTCCAAAATTTCTGGTAGAAGGCACTCAAAGCCTTCCATGTTTTCAAGCACCTGTTGTGCGACAAAAACAGATCACTTCATCATTGCCGATATTTCGGTGCAGTTATTACGTATGTTTGCGTAGCGTTGCTGGCCCCCTAGAAGTCTAAATTGAGATGCCTCATGGCACAAATATGTTTATGCGTGAAACAAAACAAATTGCATGCAACGATATGGTATGTCCTGGTGGTCGCGCAAGTGCTTAAGACAACGCTGGAATTTCGCGGCATCTATGGCTAATTTGCCCGAAAAGGATTGGGTCCAATGAACCCTACCATGACTTTCTGATGGCCATCAACGTTGTAAAAAAATTGGGACATCGCAGTTGGAAACGTTTTGCGGATACACACATTTAGGGTATTGAGAACCCATGCTCGTAACACTGACGTGTGGAAAAAATGTTCGCATGATTTTGTCGTTTTTCGCTCATGATGGCGCGTGATGGTGTCTCAAAACTTTGTCTGTCCTTGGCATGTCGCTATTGGTTCCTTTGTGACAATTCCTGCGCCTTAAAACGGAGCTGGCTACGACCAGACTCGAACTCGGACGATGTTAACGTCCTCTCACATGTTAACGTCCTTTGAAATGGGAAGCAAAACAGGAACGTTCACTGACACGTGCATCGGATCATAATTTCAATCACAATGACCTGCGTTCATACGCATCAAAAAAAATGACAATAGCTGATGTGAAATAGACATTTTGTGCGGGACTCACTTAGAAGAAAAAGTGGGAGATGTGAAAACGAAGTTTTCCTATGAGATTTCCATACAAAAATAGTAATTGAAGATGCGGCACATGGACTCCATCTGGTGGTCCATGTCAAGTTCCGTGTTCCCAACGCTGACCATGGCACAGGCAATACAGATAAAACGATTGCAAGGCTAATCCACGCACAGGCACCATGTACGAGTTTGACATCAACCTTTGTGCCTTAGCTTTGGGGGCGCAATTGGGATTTAAAAACGGTCATGTGCTGACCCGAAACATTACCAAAAAAAAATACATTTGGCACTACGCTCAGTACCAATTTTTACGTGGATTGCTGGCACAAAAACGTCCAGGTCACGTGTGGGGCGCGGCATTTTTCTTTGAATTCTTCGCGCCAAGTGGCTCTTCTGAAATGCTAAAGTGCATTTTGAGTGCGCAGGCTCGCACTAAGCGCAAAGTCGCGGTCTTGTGATGGTCTCACTTTTGCTAAAACAAAACCGGAAAAAAAAAAACACTTCTGATTTCCCTGTCTGTTTCGATTAGGCCGGTTCGCACAAAGTCTGGGTCGCGACCTGTCATGGCCTTAAGGGGCGGCATTTTGCTTAAAATTTTCGCGTAACACAATCCGTCTAATATGTCCATGACCAATTCGATTGCACCTCGCACAAAGTCTGGGTCGCGCCGTTGTCATGGTCTTGGGTGGCAGCATTTGTGCAGAGAATTCTCGCATAGAACTGCTCTTGTGAGATGTCTAGGTCCATTGCGAGTTGCTCTCACTGTTATTATCCTCAAACAGTATTTTTTTGCATTTTTTAGTTCGTTTTGAATTTCGTTTTCTCACTCCCACGCAATCTTTTTCCCAACTGTATTTCGGGTTTTTTGCCGGATAAATTATATGTTAACTAAGGGTACACCAGACAAGTTTTGCACACGCATCCCCCGTCTTTTTCCATGCATCGCCACAAACCTATAATAACACTTGTACTAAAAACCGGGCTACGGCCCAGTAGTATGAATACTGGCACTATTGGTTCGGTTGCGGCAGGAGTTTCGCTCATACCAACCAAATGCTTCGATTGTAAAATATGTTGGCCATCCATTTTGTCCCCTGTGATGATAACGATCACATCACGAAGAATATGCAAACAAATGTTTCTGCAAAGAAAACGGGTGCAATGCGGCAGCGGGTTTTTGAGCACACAAAAGGGCCTGAAGTACATGGATGGACTCACCATGTATGAGTGAGATTGCAACTGAATGGTTCTCGATTTGTGCGTGTCATCCTTGTGCAGAATCACTGTGAACTGTCATGCAAATGTGGCAATGAGTACAACCAGAAACTTCTCGCACTCCTCCTCAGGGGTTTGGGAGGAGAAGACTCAAACCACTGCGTTTCACGTGCTCAGCCACCATGTTTTCCACATTTCCTTGAGAATTCTGTGGATAGTTGAAACGTGTTCCTTTTCGGATCTTTCTGCCCATATTTGGACTGAAAAAGTCTTCGGGCTTTGGCAGTGCCCGGCATGCCATTGCAAACTCGAACCATTGGCTGACACATTTGTCAGCAAATCATCCAAGAAAATTGCCTTTGAAACTTCATACGTATGCATTGAGATTCTCTGCAAACCCTCGGTAAAACTCAGCCACCATGTGATCTCCTCTATTGTTTGCTCTTCTCCTCAGCCTTTGAAACGTGGAGCAGACACGTTGGGCTAACTCCATAGTGAGCTCTGTGCTGGAGCCGGCTGACTCCAAAACTGCGTGGATTGTCGCATTGATCTCACCTGCATCTTCCCACATCTCATTTGCCAGCGCAGTATTAAGCTGATTCCTCAGGTGGTAGACCAGCCTAGTCAAGTGACCTTCTCTGGTGCTCGGGTCTGCATTCTCCATGTCCTCATCATCTGTTGTGGGACTTTCTTCTTCTCCATTTTCATTTCCATCTTCCAACATCATGGTATCCCCCGTGACCACTGGAGCTGTCACGGCTGCTGCACTTGAAGAGCTAGGTCCTGCAAGACCTGAACCAATGGACCAGTATTTGAAACCGGAGGATCTGTCACATCAGGTTCACGCCGCTGTCTCATCCTGAAAAGAACACCATTGGCACGTGCCTGGGTGAACATGCTGTCACGTTGCTGACGAGTCAAACTTGTATGGCAGACAAAACCGCCAAAGTTCACCAAGCCATCTCTAACGCAATCAATGTATTCTTCCAACATATTCACTTCTCCATCTGTTCGCTCCACAAAGGCATTGAATTGCCTTACCAGCTGATCATGGTTGCTTCTCTCTGCATTGATGGACTCTCGGTTCTCCCACATGTAGGTGTCTCCTTCTGCTAACTGTCGTTCATTGTCTCCCAAACGCACATTGAGCCTTTTCCAAAACCACCAAGCTGTGAGCGCAAAAACAAGCCACAACATGAAAAGCAAGACCATGAAGATCCAAATCCACATTGTTTCAGCACCCTTGTCAACAGTCTCCAAAGAACATTGTTGCTCCTCCTGAAACGTCGCTGTTGGCCCAAGGCCGAACAACAAACTCACACGCAAAATTGCTTTGGCAAGCTTTGAGGTGCTCCTTGCTGTCTCATATTGGTTGTGGATGTCTGCAAGCTCGTGCTCACCAATGGGTTCACCTGTTTCCACATAGAGCATTCCAGCTTCAGCCATCAGTCCAGGAAGTCGTTTCCTAGACAAGGCTTTGGTGCCTATGTCACTAACGTTCAGGCTTGTTGGCACCTGAACAAGTTCCACCTCCTTGTCCTTGATCTTGCTCTGAGCCCAAAATATTTTGCCAGAAAGATGCCTTATCTTTCCACAGCCCTGCCTCGACACCAGTTGGCGCGCACTTGAACTGTCTGTGTAGTGCACTTGGAGAATCTGCACGTTCAGTATGAACTCCAAAACGCATCTGATGTAAATGGCGTCACGCATGCCACTGACAATGCTGTGCAACTCACTTTCGCAGGAGCTGAAGGCTATGACTCTTTGAGTCCTTGCAGCACCAAAAACGTAGCAGCTGTTGAGAAAATTGATACTGCAAGATGTTGACTTACGATGGCCTTTGTTGGAGGCCCAATCAGCATCAGAATACGTTTCCAGAGTCCAAAATTTGTCAACACACGACTTCCATTTGCCTTGGCCTGCAGCTGGAACATGTAGGTTGATTCCAAATTCTCCTGTTGTACGTAGATACCCAACCATCTTGCGCAAGTGTTGAAGCGCATTCAACGTTGGCTTTGCCATGCGGCTGGCAAGCTCCTTGATGGTGAATACAAGATCAGGCCGGTCTCGACCCAAATAGAGACAACTGCCAACCACTGAACGATACCATCCAGCATCCACTTGAGAGAGCGGCTGCGACACATCTTCCAGCTGAATACTTGAGTCACATGGAATTGTTTGGCTTTTCACCTTTCCAAAATGGGCTTCAAACGTTTCTACTATGTTTTTGACATCAGTTCCTGGCACCACCACGATTCCAGTTGATGTTGCGACAAACTTCTTCTTCAAAAACGTGATTGAGCTTCCAGCCTCACCCACCGTGGACCAACTCAAAGTGAATTGTTTCTGGCAACATGGTAAGAACTTCTTGTGGAAAAACTCTGCACTTTCACAACAGAGAACATCGTCCACGTGGATCAAAAGAGTTGCTTCAGGAACCCTTGCTACGCAAGGTTGCTCAACCCAAGACTCAAAGCGTAGCTTGTCGCACAAAAAATCTCTGAAATGCCAGTACCATGACCTCGATCCTTGTCTCTGTCCAGGAAGGTTGCGGCAAATGATGTACTTTTGGCCTTGGAGTTCGACTTCAGTTGGATTGTCCTGTGGGACCTGCAAAAACGCATCTTTGATGTCGAGGGCTGCCAAAAGAGGCTGATAATGGCTTCCAGTCTCCTTGGCTTCCTGTTGCAGCTGAAGAAACCCTAATGGCAACAGGCTGGTTGTGTGAGCGCCTGTTGCTGGACTGTAAGTGTCGTCACGGCGATCCACAGCAAATTCTCTTGCTACAAAGCGGCTTCTTCGCATCCACCTCATTCGAGACTTGCCCCCATCATCCACATAGAGCTTTGTATGCAAATCCCTCACAAACTTTGTAGTCAATGAGCCAAGCACATCACCGCTGTACTCCTCCTTCCTGACCAGAACTTTCATGTCCAGTAGTCGGCTGATTTCCACTTGGTCTGCCAACAACTCGATCCACCCTTCAGGGGGATCAAGAGTTACCTTCAAATCACCATCATGCCAAAGAGCTTCTGGTATGCCAGCAAAGTAAAGCTCTCCCTCGTCTTTCCACAAATCATTCATCTCATCTTTGTCATTGCGCGTTGACCCATCATAGTTGTCCAGGGTATGATAGGTCTCACCACCAAAGCTGATTGTTCTGATCATGCTGGCATGCTCTGCAGAGAGGGCATTGATCCTCTGCTTTTTCGATTCTTCAACCTTGGCACGTTTGGTTTCAAGTTCATCTCCTTCAGGGCCATGAGAACGGGTTGTTGCCAAATGTCTTGGACTGTCATCCACTGCAATTGCAACATCTGGAGGCGTCACAGGAGCCATCAAGCCTGGATCCATTGCCACCTGTACTGCAGCTGAAGCACTTGAAGAAGCCATAGCAAGATCACTAACCTCAGGAGCAGGTGTAGAAGGAGCAGGATGTTTCGAAGTCTCCTCCTGAAACTCACTCTCATCTGCAAACTTCACTTCATGTTGAACATTCTGAGGTCTGTCATGGGCTGCCATTGAGCTGGATTCTTTCTCTTCTCTGCGTTCTTCAACTGCTTTCTGTTTGACTGCTTCTGCCTCTTCATCCACCAGTCTAGATGACGCAATTTCACCGTGAGGAGGTGCAAAAGTCACTGCGCGTGGAGCTGGGGCTCTGCGCTTTGTTGGCACAACACGGCCACCAAAACCAACCTTGAACTGCCATGAAAAGAGGTTGAACTGGAGGTCGTATTTGAGGTGAGTCCTCCAGTCAGTGTTGATTCTCCTCACTGACCTTGTCAAGACCAGAGAACCTCCATTGAATAGCAGAAATGAGTCTTGGCTTTCCACTTTGCCAAGGAAAAGCATCCTTTCCCAACGTGCATGAGATCTCACGTACCCAAAAACTGGTTCTCCATACTCACAAAAATCTGGCCTGTGTAGGCCTTCCCATAGACCAGCTCATAGCTTGTAGTTCCCTTGTAGGGGTTGTATCTGTTGATGATCCAGGAGGCATGACGAAGACACCAGGACCACAGAGCATCTCCTGTACCAAATGAAACCTTCAAACGGTCTTGTAGAGCATGCATCAAGCTGCAAGCAACACCACGGATTCTTTGCACTGCATTCCAAACCATTGCCGTGAGTGTATGCAGCTGGGGTCTCAAACCTTGTTTCTAACCCCATTTGTTGCCTGGCCTGAACTGTGAGCTTTGCCACCTGGACAATGGTGGGCTCATTGTCACAACGCAGTTGAATGCTGCTGTAGCCCAAAGTTGATGTAAAGGCAATCAACTCCTTGGTCAGCAAATCAAATTGAGCTTTGGAACTCAATGGCACAACTCCCAAGTAGCCCGTTTTGTTGTCAATCATGACCATTGCAACAAGAGTTTCTTCATCCTTGACGCTCTCACCTGCTTTCACTGGGCAATCACCTTCTGAAGCCATGCCATCTCTGTGATGGGCGTCTGCCCTTGCTCGATGGGCCACGCAAGACTGGCACCACGGCTCATAGGGAACGTGTGTCAGGCGATGTCTAGCCTGAGTAGCCCCATCAGGAGGCTCAGCAAGAGTTGGAGAACGTGGCACCCTGATTTCAGCATTGAATGCATCCCTTGAGGCCATTCATCACAGTTTGCATTTGCAGTTTCTGCTGATGCTCCATCAAACGCTTGAAACATTTTGCTTTGCTCCCTGAACTCGAAATGCCATATGTGGCACAAGCAGCACGCAACTTGGCCAATGTACTCTGAACTGTAAGCATCTCACCACTGACCAAGATTGAATCCTCTTTCTGGGGCTCCACAACCACGCGTCCTTCAGACACATCTTGACCCTGAATCTCATGTTGCTGCTGTGCATCGACATCAATGTCAATACCTTGGATATCATCCTCAGGCGCAAGTAAAAGCATCACCAGGATCGTCACCAAACCATTCTGCATGTTCATTCAAAGGAGCATCCTCTTCAAAATTAAATCCCATCAAAGCAGGCTGTTTCTCTCCAGTTGTCACTATGGTGATGACGCTGCGTTGACCTTCAAGTTCATGAAATGGTGCATCCAACTGAATGATCATCCCAAGTGGTTCATCGAGCTCTAACACGCACCATTTCGAATCATCAGCTTTCACCAGAGTTGTTCTGCACTGGGGACCCTGCAAGGCTGGGAATGCAAGAGTGGGATCTTGAAAGTATCCACTCAAATGCCTTCCAACGATGTAACCAAAAGTGTTGACTGTCCAACCAATTGGGCTCTGAACCAGGCTTTCTGTAACATCTGCACGTGCCGCCCTAACAGCTTCAGGAATGTTTTCAAAAGGCTCAGCACTGAGAACCCTGACATGTCCCATCACCACCATGGACCTGTTCTGAAGCTGCAGCGGGATTTCCGTCTTGCTGGCTGGATGGACAAGAGTCTGAGAGGTTCCATCGATGCCAAATCCCTGCCCAAGCAATCTACAAAAGCACAAAATGGGCTGTTGAACTCTGGGTGAAAGTGCAACCTTTTCTCTCAAAATAACCGTTTTGCCTGTGCACGTTCCAAGCTTCACTTCTACAATTCGAGTGCCCTCCAGTGGGTCGTCCTTGCGCATCACAAAGTCTACCAGCAGGTGTTTCTTCCGGGATCCCTGCTGAAAGCATTGATGAAGGAAAAACACTTGCATCAGCACCTGAGTCCAACAAAACGGCCTGTGGCTGATCGTCCTCATCAAGTTCCTCCACAACTGCCCAAACATTCCCTGCAAGTTCCTCATCAGAATCTCCAATGTAAAAGTGAATCGTGCAAACATTGCCCTTGCCAAATGAACTTCCAGTCAAATCAAACAGCACTTCGTCACAATTGTCCTCAACAATTCTTGCAACACGGTGTTGAACTGACTGGGAAGATTGCTGTACCTGAGGCTGTGGCACCTGATTTGAAACGCTGGTCAAATGAGTGATTCTGGCACCAGCTGATGATGATGGAGATCCCCGCACCGTTTCCTGATGCGTCACTGTTGCATCACCAGGCTGAGAGTTTGAGCCTTGTGGCATTGAACGCACTTGCTGATTCTGCCAACAATCCTTGGAATAGTGGCCATATCGCCCGCACGTAAAACACTGCTTGTCTGATTTTCCCTTGCCCTTGGATCTATCGTCACCTTTGCTCTTACCTTTCTCTGTTCCTTTCTTTGATTTGCCTTTCTGGCCATCTTTTGACTTGCCTTTTCCTTTGCTCTTTCCTTTGGAAGACCCCTTGTCGTTCTTCCCTTTTCCTTTGCCCTTCTTGCCATACTGATTGTTCCAACCTTTTCCATCTATGCGGTCAACCTCCATGGGAACTAAGTTATCACTCCCAGAGACCAAAGTGCTCCAACGTTGTTGTGACCTGTCCCATTTGAGGCATTGTTCACGGAGTGTCTTGTAGGTCATATCTTCTTGGGCTCCAATGTTGAGGTAGGTTTTCAACTGTAACGCATTTCAGTAAGATTGCAGCTTTCATAGTGTCCTGGATTTCCATGCCAGAACGTCTACTCTCCTAGAAGGCTTCCTCCAATTTAAGCAACTGAGGTTGTAGAGGTACACCCATCTGAAATGCTGGCCAATGAAGTTGCAGCTGTAAGAAGGGCTAATCCACGGGTATTGGAACTGGGATCATCTGGCGCAATGCCTCGATCCATCTGCAGTTCCAACGCTTTTCACTAGGCTCAGGGTCTTTCCACGAACCAGTGAAGCTAGTAACCCATACACTTTGAACTCCTCAACCTCGTTTCTGAGCTAGCTGCGCTCATGTCAAATCCATTTGAAGGATCATCGAAAAGCTTCAACTCCTCATCGTAGTGAGGGTCTATTGCTGAAAGAAATTGACAAAGTTGCCAACTCCAATCTCTGAATGCTTTGATTTCCTGTTCCACTGATGCAAATTCAAACAGAGGCGGCTTTTGTTGATGAGCTTTGACCAGTCAACTCCTGAGCCTGAACTCCGAGATGCAGAATGCACCTGGAGTACTTTGCGCCTTTGCAAGCAGTTTGCTTTCGTGGCCTCTGCGACCTGTAACAAGGCCGTTTGAAGCATGCCTGGATCCACACCAGACATTTCAAGTGTACTGCAAGCCTCGCCTCAAGCCAAACGGGTGCAATGCGGCAGCGGGCTTTTGAGCACACAAAAGGGCCTGAAGTACATGGATGGACTCACCATGTATGAGTGAGACTGCAACTGAATGGTTCTTGATTTGTGCGTGTCATCCTTGTGCAGAATCACTGTGAACTGTCATGCAAATGTGGCAATGAGTACAACCAGGAATTTCTCGCAGTTTCCAATTTTTGTTCGCCTCAATCATTTAACATCGGGCTATCAGATAAGGAGAACATGCTGGTATGGAAATGTTCAATGACGAGCACATGCTCCCTGAAATGTAGCTATTTGTCATCTTGCAAGGCTATTTTAATACCCCACACCAAGCGGTTCAATCAGGCTTGATTTCACTCAGCCGTTTTTTCCACAACATTAACGGCCAAAACGCGGACAATAGGTCAACAAACATCAGCAAAAATTAGCGCTGCAAACTGCGCATGTTCCGGACGTGCGGGCTGCGAAACTTTTTCTTTCCCGTCCAAGGCCATATGGCTCTCGCCAGGTCGTTTATCAAGCCGGAAAGCCAGTTGCATTTTGAAATTCACCGAGTTAATGCAGTGGCAACATCATTATGACGACAATGTGCATCAAAAGGAGAGCTGACTGGGATCGATACACAATCCATTGAGCTGTCACCGTGCAAAGCCAAAAACATCTTTTGTAACCACAAAGCCTGCGGAAATTGCGCACGTATTGGTCCATGCTTCTTGCATGCAACTGTTCTTTGCACAAACTGAGTGTTTCAGTTTGGAGTAGTTTTCAACTAGCAA
>Ga0126342_10013878_pt1 | contig 14246 bp, 11 predicted proteins | sample Cyp1metagenome_FD_92528 | JGI IMG/M metagenome (GOLD analysis project Ga0126342, IMG submission 92528) | Coral microbial communities from Lord Howe Island, Old Settlement Bay, Australia - Cyphastrea 1 metagenome | ecosystem: Host-associated > Invertebrates > Cnidaria > Coral ...
ATAATTGATATCCAATACATAACGGCGAGAATTCCATGAATTCCGTGGGCTGGCCCCCCAATACCCCCTAAGCTTGTGCTGAAGCACGGAGAACTCAGGTAGCTGACGCTACCTTTCGTGATGAACTGGTACTTGACCCGCCAGTGATGTCTGATTCCTGCATTATCAGGCCATGAAAATCCTAAAGCTAAAGAATACTGAAAGGCTTTGCTCAAAAACCTGAAAGAATAACTAGTACGCAGCCATACCCAGCCACATACACAAAAATTGAATATAAGTGAGGCGCCAGGGGAAAGGGAAATCGCAGCTAAGGGCGAATAAGGACGAATTGCCACACTAGAGTAATTATTGCAGAAAGCAAGTTATGGATCATCATGACAACTGATTACAACATATTACAACTACAGAGTCATCATTACCATGACAAGTTCAGAGTGGCTCAGATCTCTCATGCCGACGCCACGCAATGAACACGGGCACCAGCCATGCGGACATGGGCACCCAACGGCGCGACACTTTAAACCTGGCGCCATGTGTCATGTTGTGCCACTGGTATGGCTGAGATCTCTTCAAATGTGATCTCGAAACCGAAAGCAAAACAAAAAGCAAAACTCCAACCCTTCATCAACATATACATCAGCTCCGGAAATCACTAAGCTGAACTCAAATCATCGCAAAATTCCATGAGCATCACTCGCAAGCTAGTGGATTTTCCAGGAGCGAGGTGGGATGTGAGCTGAAGAGGCGCCTGCGCGACATTGGTAGGAGCTGAATCAAACCGTGGAGTAGACGCAAAATGACCCAAGCGTTGCCTATTGCCATATATTGGGAAATATATCTGATTGGGAATATTGGTGGTTTGGTTCCATATGTTGTATATTTCCCAATAAAAGGAACCAATATATTATTATATCCCAATATATTGGTGCAGAATTGCAGTTCCTTCCTTTGCAGAGTTGCCCAGTTGCCCTTGTAAAAAGCCTGCCACATTCACCCTCCGAATCCCCAAGCCTGGAGTGTTGAGCGACTCAAAGCTTCGAAAGGCCACAAGGTAATCTCACAGAAGTTCCTCACAAAAAGACGTTGAAAACATATGAAAACATGGGGCAATGGGGAGGAAAAAACATCATACAAACACTACCATGCTCAATGTCATTTAAATCATGCCCAAATTGACTGGAATCGAAACCTATAAGAATCTGCGCCACCCCAACCACCCTGACGGGTGAAGCAAATGTGTTTCCACTCTTGTATTTTTGTTTTGCTTCTGCCCTAATATCCAACCAGGCACACAGAAGCGGAAAACTGTTAGGCAGGCCATCACCAAAACGGCAATTTGAGTGCAGGGACCAAGGGTTGCAATGATCTCCAGCCAAAGCACTCACAATAATTACTCATAATGAGATAATATGACAACTCACAATGAGATTATATATATTATAGAACACACCGTTCTCTAACGGTAACTGTTAGTAACTGCAACATCCAAAAGCCCCTCAGCGAGCGCCAAGTGCCGCCCAGCCTGGACACATGCTGGCCACATTGCGCTGCACCACCAGCCAGGCCAAGTCGTAAACTTTCTCAAAGTTCGCATCCCACGCCTGGCCCCAAAAAAAACCTCAAACGTTGGCAAAATCCAACATGAAACTGTTGGATTTATGTGGGGAAATGTGGGGAAATTGATGGGCAAATATTGATGCCACTGATGTTTCAATTGTTTTCTAGCCATTGCGTTTTGAAGCACAAAGGATTTCTTGGAGGTCGACCAGCTAGATGGAGTTGCTTAAGGAGGGCTAATGGATTCTTGGGGTGCCCTATTTTCAACTAAAGCCGTTTCAAGCTAAAACCAACGGCTGACATTTTTACAGTACTCCATCTGCAATCGGGGTTGGGCCTCGCAAAGAGAATCGTCCATCGGGATTTCAAACAGTAATATCCCATCATCTCCCCATCAAAATGCAAATTAGATCCTTAGCCATCTATGGCAGTATATCTTCAGTAACATAGCATATATAGCTATCTCCCAACCAAAAATCTATTCAGTTATAGCCATCTATAGCCCATTTGAAACCAAGCCGATCACCAAACCATGGTGGGAATGGGGCAATGGGATGATTGTCATTCCCCCATTCCATACTAACCAACCAAACAGATCACCGGAAGGTTAAAACCGAGCTGATGATATGTATACAATATATATGTATATGGCACATATATGGCATATAGATGGATATGATATATATATAGACATATAATATAATGCACTATACACATGTATTATTACATAACAATATGATGTTACATATAAATATATATATATATATATGTATACATATATGTTTATATATGTATACATACACATATAATATATGTATAATACATATATATATATATTGTATATATCACCAAGCCTTTCTGCCAAAGCCATTCTGTGGACCTTGGCTCCACCCTTCATGGCTTCCTGCAGCTCTTTGGTCAGCTGCTGTTCTTCGCCTCGTTCATCTAGAAAATGAGTAATGTGGGAAGCCCAATGCCATGAACCTACAATTTGGGGATGCGTTCTACATCTTTACACTATATACTAATATACCAACCATAAAAATGCTGATTGATCTGATTGGGGAATGTTCTATTTTGCGTCTACCACATTATGGTGATGCAAATCCCCTCAGACTGTCTTAGAATTATCACATCGTCAGAATCATAAGAGATCTCAATGGCAGCTGTCCGTGGTATGTTTCTTTGGCACCTTCTCACCAACACCCAAAGAACACAACAAAATTGACTTGGTAATAGATCGATCAGTCAAAACTGAAACAAATGATAATCAGAATTAGAGAGAAGAAAAAACGGTTCCAAAATCTATGTTGGTTGAGTTTACTCGATTTCGGGTCGTATTTGGTCATGTCATGGTTTGGGTGCTGCAACGGCAGCCCACAGCTTTGCCAAGGGGCTGGATCCCAAAGGACTGGTTAGCCTCACTCGATCCCTGGCAAGTTTCTGCCTCAGCAAATGGCATCATGAGAGTAGTACAGTAATTCACAACACTATTCTCAAATATCTGATGATATCTGACACTACCAAGGCTGTCTTGATAAAGAAACACGTCTCAGTCAAATATATTATCAAAAACCGGTCAAATGACATGCCTTACTGGCTAAAGCGCGCTGGTCACTGTTCCAGTGTCAGTTCTGAAGGTTGAGGCTTGGAAGTGTTCGTTCGGAACGTTCTGAACTTCCGATGCTTAAATTCGTCATGAAAGACGCCTGCCAAATAACATGCATCATCATATCTGCCTATTACAATCCTATACTATGCTATACATCTAAATATCTATCCACTGCTTATTTGTTCTAAGTGGCCGTTGGATGTGCCAAATCTAAATACTTCCCGATAACATGTTCAAAATAGACATACCATCATGCAATATGAATTTAACATAATTTAACACATTTTAACACCATACCAGGATATACCAGGTATCATGGACAGCTCCTTTTCCTCATTGATCCATGTCCAAAGCGTCATGCCTTGTGAGATCGCCAAGTAGCATCAAAATCCTGGAGTCGCCCTCTGCAAATTTGCAGGCCTGGCGATGGCCATCCATTGGCGGCACACGGCACGTTTCCCAGTGGAAGTTTTAATGATGCAAACCCAATGGTAAACCAAAGGTAAACCAAAGGTAAACCAAACCGACTTGATCCTCTTCGTCCATGCGGGGGTCTCATATTTTGAGACGATTATAATTATAACATGATTGTGGGAAGACTATCGATTATATATTGGGCCCTGCTGAGGACAGCCCCATAGGCCCACCTGCAAGAAATCCATCTGCTCGAAGCCAGTGTCTCCCATCAACGCATGCGATCCAACATCTTGCTTCAAGCGGAAGCAGAGGTCGATGCTAGTCTCCTGAGCGTGTCAACGTCAAGCTGACATGAGTTGACATCCAACATGACAGAAAGACATGAATTCGCCGGAAGCGATTTACACATCTATCCATCAATGATGCAGTTTACATTATAGTACATTATATTAATATTACACAATGCGATATAACATGATATAACTTCGCACCCCCTCTCCCTACAACATCCTAATTACAACTATCAGTCTCAGTTGTCAGTTCATCTGATGTGAAGAGGGCTGTCTATGGCCTGGTCTGGTGAAATGCTATGAGATGCTGAGTGGTTCAACTCGATGTCTGTTTGATGCTGGCTGCAAGGCTGCTTCTTCGGGGTGCCAACATGCAATGTACTTACACGCACTAACCTATCTACGTCTGATTACCCAGCATCCTAATCCTTAACATCCAGCCAGCTTAAAAATTCAAATATGAATCGGTTTCAAAGCCATTCAGAATGACCTTTGCATCTCTTTCCAGGATTTGGAATCGTCGTTCCAAGGATCACTGGCCAAAATCTTGGCAGACGCGATGGCCTCTTGCAAAGCAACTGACGGAATCTCATCTTTCTGAAGGCCTTGGCAGGGCGATTCACAAAGAGATTGCAATAAAAAAAGAACACATTGCCAAAGTGAAGTGACAATATCATTTTCTGCAAGTCTTCCAGAAGATTGGCAAAACTGTTTTCGGTTTGGGGGATCTCGAGCTTTTGGACCACGTTCAAATGGTCTTTTGTTCCTGAGGGTATTTTTTCAATGGGAATTTCAGGATCCTAAATTGGAGGTACCTACCATATATAAGGCCTATATAAGGCCTATGTAAGTGAATATCACCACAAAATATGGCCTTATATGGTACAGTACCTCCATTTTAGGATCCTGAAATTCCCATTGATTTTTGGGGGAAACAGTGTTGCCACCACAGGTTGCATCTACAGCTTTGTTGGCTTTGCAGTGGCTCCGCAATGAATTCTGCATCTGCTGCATCATCCAAACTGGGTTTTCGTTCATTGTATTTTGCATCCTGTGCCCTGTGCCCTTCCTAATGCCAGGTTTTTTGTGTGTTCTGGGAAGCCCAATCGCCCAATCACAGTCTTTGCAACTCCTTATTTAATTTAACCCTGAACAAAGGTTAATTACTGTAAGCAGTATTAAGCAGTAGATAAAGTGGATATCTACAGCCAGGACCCATCCACTCAATCACTTGTTGATGGCCGGGTCTCAATCACTCAATTGCTTCTCACAGCTTGCTACGAAAGCCTCCAGTTTTTGCAGCGTCTCTTCTGCCCGTGTGTACCTGGAAATATGACATCTGATCGGTGGACCATGACGGTCCCATGGCATCCAACGAGAGTCCCAGGCAACACCTTTTCATTTTACATCAAAACTTTTTTTGCCATCCAGGATCGAGACATATTGAAACATATTGAAACCATCGGTCGCTGAAATACAATCCGCTTACCCATGCGAGAGACCGATCACGATATCATCACATCTCAGCATTCTTGCTCCGTCTTGTTGGTGACACATGTTAATTCCATTGGAATCCCAGTGGAACCCCATGTGAATCCCTTTGGGTCCCATGGGGCACCCGCATCACTTAGGCCACCCCATGACGCATCTCTTTGGGCACCCATGATCATTATTCTTACACAATCACTGGAATCAGCCATGCACGGTGTGGTTGGGATCATTCTACCTCCATAATTACTGGACTCAGCCATTTACTGTAGGGTTTGGTTGGGGGGGGTGGGGAGGGATCATTCTAATGTAGTATACGGATTAGCGTGATGGACCTCTATAGCGTTTTTTCCAAAATTATTGAGTTTCATGTGGATGGGGGCGGTGGGCCTCTATTGTGGTCAGTTTTTTCTCAGATCCATTTTTTTTCAGGAGGAACTTTATCCACCTTTATACACCTTTCTTTGGGTAAAGTTACGTTGGTCCATTTACTTTAGAAAACCATATCCATTTTAAGCCTTGAAAATGCAAGGTTTCCCAAATAATTAGATGCCTTATTAAACCCTTATTTAAAAAACAGCACCCAAACAATTTTTCAAGGGGGCACCCAATGAGTGAACCAGATCCTCAATAATGTAATTGTTTCGATGGTACCCTGTTGTGCACAAAAACTTTTGGGGCGATTTTTTTGGGATTTAAAAGGAAAATCAATTAAAAGTAGATTGATGACAATTGAAATCCTTACTTAAGTTGACTATCCTAAAATTGTTGGGGGGCCAGAAAATGGCGAGTTATTGAGTAGCCTAAAATTCTTGGGGGGGCCCACACTAATCAGTAGCCGACATTACTTTCATAATTACTGGACTGGGGAGGGATCCTTCTACTTTCATAATTACTTGACTCAACCATTTAGGGTTTGGTTGGGGGATGGGGAGGGGTCATTCTACTTACATGGTTACTTGACTCAGCCATTTAGAGTTTGGTTGTGGGAGTTGGGAGGGATCATTCTACTTACATAATTACTGGACTCAGCCATTTAGGGTTTGGTGGGGGGGGTGGGGAGGGTCATTCTACTCACATAATTACTGGACTAAGCCGTTTGGGGTTTGGTTTTGGTTGGGAAGATGAAGATGAAGATGAAGAAAACGCAGAAGCAGAAGAAGAAGAAGAAGACGAAGACGAAGACGAAGAAGAAGAAGAAGAAGAAAAAGAAGAAGAAGAAGAACACGATGAACATGAAAAAGAATATGAAGATGAACATCAAAATGAAGAAGAAAATGATGATGATGATGATGATGATCCTACTACGTGGCAGCGTGTTGGAACAAGATTGAGTTACTAGTAGCACGCACAAATACGTAGACGTTGGACAAGTGCTACTTATAGCAGGCGCCCGAAGCGATGCACGAGTGGGCGCCCGAAGCGAGAGCCTTGCCTCCCGTGGCATACCATGTTTGATGGCTGGGGCACAGGTGCTGAAGTTGAGGGACTTGCGTCAAGTTGGAGTTGTTGGGCACCCAGCCTGGCTAGGTTGTTGCTCAAAATGGAGGAACATTCTGAAAAATGATGGAAAGTGAAACAAAAATAAACCAAGGACTCGCGGACCGCGAATATTGAATAAATGTCTGTTGAGGCGCTTGAAGGGATGACTACTAGCCAGCTGTTCAGAACATCCGTGACCTTCGGGGCGATGACTTACTAAGGTTGCGACACTTCTTTCGATCTGAATACTCTCGAGTCATCTCGAACAACCTCAGGATAGATGTTGGAAGGCATCCTGTCTTTGAACCGATTTCTCAGAAGGACTGGTGGCACCATTTGTCTGCATGACACACATGGTCGCACATGTAGACACCCGCAAACCTCACTAGAAAGAGCTGGTTGCTGCACACTTTTATGCAAATTGGTTTTTGCCACGAGAAGAAGCAAAGTCACAGTGTATGTGCATCCTGTCCTGGAGAAGTGCAGTCCCAAACTGTTGAATTAATGCCACACACCAAAAAAAAACACGCTTCTGGTCCGGAAGGGAAAGGGCCATGCTTTATCATGTTTCCATCATTTTCCACCATTTTCCAGCTGTCCAACTCCTGACCTCAACGATGCCAAGCATCTTTCGAGTGAAAGTGATGGCTGCCCATGCCACAGCCACGCGGCCGCTGAAGAGCCGTTGTCCAATCATGGCCATGTTGGTCAGGCCCTGGGGTCTGGTGGCATCAGGTGATCTCCAACTCGTCTCATGAAAAGGTTCGAAGTGACATCAACGTCACATAGATTATTGATGATTATTACAGGTTGCAATTGTATGCAATTGCATGGTTACAATATTCTATGTATAGTTTGTCTCTTGAGAGGGACACGTCATGACAAGTCTATAGATTAGGACCGAAAGTAGTAGATATGATATGGCGTATCTAATATTATAATTATACGGTATGTTGTGCTAATTTGTCCCATCATGTGAGTCCTGTGATATCATGCTGCTGTTGACCTTAGGCTTTACGCATTCCATCCTGCCGTGCCTGCAGCCCCATCCCCTCGAGCCGTTGGGCCTTGACTCTGCTGACGTAGCTGCCGCCATTCCCCGGTTGAACCTCACCGTAGCGGCTGAGCAGCGTGTGTCGCGGCACCCGAGCTCCGTGAAAGGCCTAAGCCATGGCAATCTGCGAAGTGCTTAGGAGATCTATAGGAGAGGTGACAATTCATGTTCATTCATTTCTCCATACTTCTCCAATCAAAATAATGTGCCCAACGATTTCATGTTTGATGGTACTCGTGCCAAATGCACCAAGTCACAATCCAGGCGTTGTCCAGATCATTTCCGACGGTTTTGCGGCCCATGTCCTTTGAAAAAAGATTGAGAAGGATCGAGAAAAGAGTGACACTGGTCATATCTGGTCATGCATCACAAGGGGAACTAACTAATTCAACATAATTCAACTAATTACCTAAATTCTCATAACTTCTGTCTGGTGCCGGTGCGTCTCAAAACACCCATTTTGGGGTACCAAATTTACGAAAATTGACTGATTTTCACCCATATCCGTTGTCCATTGTGTTCGGACTCGTTCTGGCCGAAGCTCTCCAAACTCTACGTTGGGCACAGGACCATTGGCTGTGCGCAGTTCCATCAGGAAGGCATGAGCACCACACCTCCACACTTTTTTTTGGGCGGAAGATTTTTCAAACATCAGGACCTACGGATTCCTAAAGTTTCGATAGTGAACCTGACATTTGAATGGATTTAGCAAGCCAACATGTCGATTTGATCGACTGAAAAGTCAGAGCTGAATCATCAAACAATTTCAAACAAACACATACTATGCCCGCTAACCAGTCCGCTTTCGAAGGGTCGAATGCCCAGTTGGTATTGTCGCTGTCACCAACTCCCGTCTGCAGGATTCCTTGCCTCTTGCCAGCTACGCGGAGGTCTGCAACCACCACACCCAGTTCTCCAACAAGACCCTGGGAGATCCAATTCTTTTGAGCACCAACCTGTCGTCTGGCAAAGGCTGGGACTTGCTACCTTCTGGGTGGTATACGGTATAATCACTTATTATTATGGTACAGAAATGAAGCCCTTTGGCAAAAAAAAAGGAACATCGGTCTCAACTTGTTGTTCGTCCCGAATGCCGAACATGCCAGGCCCAAACACACAAAATGTTGCATGTTTTGGTTGCTAGCCTCGTGCGAAGTAAGCACGAACTCCTGCGTTTGGTCCTGAGGCTCAGGGAACCATGAACTATGAATCTCAACCGGTGTCAACCTATTTGCGGCAGTTTCTTCAACTACATGACAGTACATCTCTCTCGGGATTTGTATGGATTGCTCGTATATACTTGTGTCTTTTGTAGCTCTGCAGACACCTTGACAGCATCATACAGCATCTAAGGCCCTGTCATCCCACTCCGCAATTGTGTTGACCACCCCGCCACCTCAGCCAAGCGTGCAAAGGCGGCCAAAGACATACAGCATTCGCATGTCAGAACCGAGGTGCCCCCTACTAATCCTTGGTCAAACACTGGGGCCGTCCATTTTGATATATTTTGATACATTTGGAGCATTTTGGAGCTGTGTGTGCCCTTCATTTACAGTAATTAAGTGGAAGTTTGGAGGGCCGCCCCCAAAAAAGGGCCCAAAGCACTGTTGACGCCCGCCAGCTTCTCCGTCAAGCCGAAGCATCCCAAGAGGCCCTCACGCGGGATCCCGAACCCAGCTGAAGGAATGGGTCAAAATTGAAGGTGCAAAAAGATGATGTTTTTTTTTGACATGAGGAAAATTCGGTTGTTTCCTGGTTGATGAAACTTTGACCCCAATGCGATTTTATCTCACCATTTGATGGATCGCCCTAAGGCCTAAGGCCAGAATGGAGGTGGGTGACAGCCATCAGCTTGCTACCTGTGGAAGGGTGACTTTTTGGAACCAATGGATTCTCTCTCAAACCCCATCCCGCTGATGGCAAGCTGGATTCCCGAGAATCCACCGGTGCTATAGTGCTATAGGATCCTGAATCCTCAAGGCTCTCGTAAAGCACACGGATCCTCAGCTACCCTTCAGTAATCAGCAAAATCCACCATTTAGTTCCATGATTTTCCCAGCTACAAACCTCCATTAGAGTGGATTGTCATGGATTGTCCCATGTTTTCCTATGATTTTCCCAGCCTCTTGGGGGTTTCCAGCTAGCCATCTATGACCGGGAGGCCTTCTGCTGGATATCATCCAACTGTTTGACCTGATCCTCGTTGCCCACAGCCAGCACTGACCCTGCGAAGAGGTTGTAGTGGACCTGCAACGGCGCAACATGGTGCAACGCTCGCAGCTGACGGCTTCAATATATTCATATATATATATATATATTTGTGTGCGTCTGTGTATGCCTTATCGAAATCTATATGTTTATATATATACATATGTATACATACACGAATATACAGTATACGTGTGTGCATTGGATTCATGAGACGTATATCATTGCATTGCCGTCCCATCTTACATGGTTTGCTCTCACGAAAGCCCTCAAATCATGAAACTTCAGCACACAAACAAATGATGAAATCATAAACTCAAGGAGAACCTCTATAATTATTAGGTTGACATGTTGTTGTGAAATGGCGTGAAGTGGTGTCAAATGTTGCGACGTGTGTCAATATTGTCAATGTAAAAAAAAAGCACCAATCATTCATCATTCTCTCTCTCTCTCTCTCTCTCTCTCTCTCTCCATCGCCATCCCGAAAGTTCAGCTACGGCTGAGATGAATGATTCATCATGTACAATTCTGTTGATCTCCATCTCAAGTGCCGTTGAAATCTCCAGCCATCCCAACAATACCCCGGCACCGTGAAGCGGATCCAAAATCCAGGACCCAGGTTGGGCGCATGCCGCGCCAGAAGACGATGAGCCTGGTGGTGATATCTATCGTTAACTTTTTTTTAATGGGATATCATGGGGATAGAATTGAATGGGGATGCAATGGGGATATAATAGGGATAGATTGGGGATATAGTTGGAATATTGATGGTACTTGGCATTCATGAGTTCTTGCTCAAGGTTCGTTCCGCAATTCTGTCGCCTCAAAGAACTTGGCCGGGTTGTACTTCAAATCCTCAGCACAGTCGGCCACTCAGGGTGGAAATTGGCACACCTTTCCCATTAGCTTACAACCTTTGAAACCTCCGGAGAACGCATGTGAAACCTGTGAAGAACCAATAGCCCAATAGAACAATATGGAACACATACCCACCAGTTGGCCCAAATATTAAGTATAGGGTGTGCAAGAGATATATTTAATATTTCAAAATAACAATGATAATTAAATATAGTAAAAATGATAAGGATAATATATTATAATATAACAATAATAATGATATTAATGATAGCAATAAGAATAATAAGAAGAATAGCAATAACAATATATACGACCAGTACCATGTTTTTCTCCCAAGCATCTGTCAGTTTCAGCAGGCCCGTCTGCTGCAGCCTGCGCAGCTGCTGGGCACCTCAACAGCAGGAAGTCATACCATAAGCCTACCATTTGAGGATGGTTTATACCATTCATTTATCGTGTTTTTGGGCGGGTATATTATGGGGTTTACTACATTACTACATGTTCATTCATATGTTTAAAAATTGGCTCAAAAGCAAGAAAAGTGGTTGCATCCCCAAAAGGTGTACCAAAACCCAACATGCAAAGATGTGTGTACTATTACCAATAATAATAGGTCCCCAGGTAGGTGTGTGTGTGTGCACATGTAGATATACACAACTACTCTGGCCCCTTTGGAGAGGTTAGGAACCTCGAAGGAAGTGTTGTTTTTCTTTTGTTGGTGGTTTACCAAGGCTGTCTTGTTTAGAAAGAACGTCTGGTACCAAAATTTTCAGGTGATCTGCTCTCAGGCTCTCAAAACATCCGTATGTTTTTCCATGTTCCCCTTGGGGTAGGCATCAAGCGCGCACCTCCCAGCGATAATCTTTTCGTCTCAGCCGTGGACAAAATCCCATAGATGATCAGACTTGCCTCCACCTCTACACTCCGCTCCAAGCATATCAAGAGGGATCATTGGAAGGACTCAGAAGTATTCCACACCTGCACTCAGAATTTGTGGGGGTTTTGAATTTTTAAAAAATGTACTATATAGATATATATACAGACAAAATCAAATATAATCAAAATGACATCAGCTACCTCCGCATCTGGAGCGAATGTTGGAGCAGGGCGTGGAGCGAAACCCTGTCAGACCAATGGCTGCAAATGTCGCTTTTGGCCTTGCATGCATGGCATTGACGAATTCGAGCTCTTGCCGGTCACTTCTACAGTGCGCAGCTGACTCGAGAACTGCTGGGTCCAGCAGTTGTCTCGGATGTGTTTGGTCCCTGACCTTGAAAATGTGTGGCTTTGTCAAGGTCATCCATCCAGAAAATTGGCGCAAGTGGCAAGTGGCCAGCATCGCTAATCATGATTCAACATTACAGACTAGCTATGGCTAGCTGGACGAACTGCTGCACATGAAAACGAGAACGCCGATTTTAAGTCAGGTGAAAAGCTTACATACGTGCCTGGTCACAAGATCCACTTGGCCAGCAAGGCGACTCTTTTGAAAACCCTCCCTGTTGCGCGAAGAGATCTCAGTGGTCGCTTTCTCAGTCGTTCTTCTTTTCCTTCCACTCCTGGTTTGGGATTGTGGATGATTGTGGCCATTTCCAATCTTCTTGATTAACTCTGGATTAACTCTTCATTTTGGTTGGTCCTGTTGATTGCCAAACTCTTTTGTCAACTGGGCTGCCACAGCCTTGTCCACATCGAAACCAGTGCGGTACTCCAACTTGAAGAGGTGCCAACCAAATCGTGTTTTCACCTCCCAGCCCGCCACGCAGAAGAACCCACAAGCTTTAAGGATTTCACCATCCGAATCACCATCCAAATGGCAAAATGGGGTTCAACCTGACCATTCCAATCGGAGGTGCCGAAATGGAATTTGGTAACGAGCAGATTTCTCTGGCCGAAATGAGGAGAAATAGCCAACAAGAATGGGGATGTGATCAGTAAAATTGGATTGTAAATGGTCAGAAACTGATGACCCGGGCCACTCAAAAATTTGGATAAACCCAGCTGTGGGACCTAGCTAAGCTAAGCAACTTCCCAACATCTTGGGATGCTCCAAAGTTAGGCATGTTTTCATTCAATCAACTGCGACTCTCGGTGCTTCAAAATCTCTGTCCAATCCCTGGATGCGTTTGGATCAATGCCTTGAAGCCCCCATCCCAACAGTGCCCATGGCGACCAAGGGGTACCAAGGCACGGGGCCCACGACTTCACCGATGGGAACGTTGGGATTGAAGGCGACTCCTTGGCGGTGATGGCTGGGCTGGGGCCATGTCTGATGTTCCAACTGAAGAAATGGTGAAAGGCGATTGTGAACTTACTAACGGCATCCAAACACATCACATCTTTATGTTGCAAGTAATGGGCAGTCACAGTAATACATTCCAACACTACACACGTATGATGCAAACAGTCTCTTATTTGTTGGTGTGGAGTTTCATGGTGTTTCCCATCATTCTCAGCAACCATCAGGTCAGAACAGGGCCGCAGGGATCGCAGGGCAAGCTTCGATCAAAGGCTGGGTCAAGCTCTCCAGGTTGAAAGACTCCCAGATCACCACCATCTGAAGCAGAAGGGCATTTGCTCAAAGCCTTTGCCACTTTAGCAAAAGTTTCCTCAGATATCTTCCACCCAAACGCTCAAGATCTGGGATGTCAGCAGCAACTCAAGCAGGGTTGCTTGAGGCAAACATGTTAATGCGCAGCAGGAAACTAGCTGCTACCAGTAGCTTTGCATAGAGTTGCATGTTGGGTTTACCTTTGCTTGAGTTTAACCCAGTTTGAAAGAAGAAGCGCACACACACACACACACTCTCCCTCTCTTTCTCTCTATATATAGGTGTATGTATGTATGCGATATATATATAATGTGTGTGTGCGCCACAGATATATAGATCCGATAAAAATGTGGGTATATGTTCACTTTAGTTTCGCTATGTGATTACTGTGGAAGCACGGTGTACCTTTCGCTACTTTGACGCCTGACCTTCCCCACCTGCCCTGCAGATCAGCATCCCCGCCGTCCAGGCGGGCCTTTGCTGCTGCAATGTCTTGCGGCGTGGACATGAGAATATGCCTGGCAGCAAAGCTCCCACAAGAGACACGGATGTTAATATATATATATATCATGAATCTGACGTGCATCTCTATTACAGTATGTATATATTGTATGTATGTATGTATGTATGTATGTATGTATGTATGTATGTATGTATGTATGTATGTATGTATGTATGTATGTATGTATGTATGTATGTATGTATGTATGTATGTATGTATGTATGTAT
>Ga0126342_10013879_pt1 | contig 14245 bp, 11 predicted proteins | sample Cyp1metagenome_FD_92528 | JGI IMG/M metagenome (GOLD analysis project Ga0126342, IMG submission 92528) | Coral microbial communities from Lord Howe Island, Old Settlement Bay, Australia - Cyphastrea 1 metagenome | ecosystem: Host-associated > Invertebrates > Cnidaria > Coral ...
CTGATGCTTCTGATGATGACGACGATGATGCTTCTGATGATGACGACGATGACGACGATGATGCTTCTGACGCTTCTGATGATGACGACAATGATGCTTCTGATGGTGACGACGATGATACTTCTGATGATGACGATGATGCTTCTGATGATGACGACGATGATGCTTCTGATGCTTCTGATGATGACGACGATGATGCTTCTGATGATGACGACGATGACGACGATGATGCTTCTGACGCTTCTGATGATGACGACAATGATGCTTCTGATGGTGACGACGATGACGACGATGATGCTTCTGACGCTTCTGATGATGACGACAATGATGCTTCTGACGCTTCTGATGATGACGACGATGATGCTTCTGATGATGACGACGATGATGCTTCTGATGCTTCTGATGATGGTGATGATGATGATGCTTCTGATGATTCTGATGATGACGACGATGATGCTTCTGATGATGATGATGGTGATGATGATGATGATGTTGATGATGCTTCTGATGATGATGATGATGATGATGCTTCTGATGCTTCTGATGATGACGACGATGAATGTTCTGATGATGACGACGATGATGCTTCTGATGATTCTGATGATGACGACGATGATGCTTCTGATGATGATGATGATGGTCATGATCATTGTTACAATTCAATCTTAGACTTAGCAACAGCAAGACAATTGTGCTTGAAATTCAGTAAGTAAGATAATTTGCTTTCACACAGACCCCTCAGCCACGTGGTACTAAGCCACCAATGATGGGATCGTGAATCTGGTCCAGTCCAAGCCAGAATCTTTGATTCTGATACGACGACATTTCAAGTTCATATCAACCCAGCACAGCTCATGTCGATTCTGGTGTCCGAGGATGTCTGAGGGGATTTGAAAGGAGGAACGCTGTGACTTGTGACTTCAACCCCAATCTATCAGGTGAATCTTCCGTTGTGTTAAACCATGATGAACCCGGGCAACCTAGGTGTCTGAATATTCACCTGATAACTTGGGTCAGAGCATGTGAAAATCCTGCAGCTTTCCAAGCGGCCGAAGCTTTGCACTGTCTTTGCTGATTCCAAAGAGACCTGAATCAAATTGGCCGAGTGGACCAAGTTGGCGGGGTTGTTCTTCGACCAGTCGGTTTTGGGTGTGTCTTGTAAAGAAGAACACCCCGTGCCTAACGAGGTAATGAATATACATCTAATCTCAAGAGGCAAACTAGATCACCCTGGCTGTCTTCGTTTAAGCAAAAGCTATGAGATGCTTTCACCCGTCCAATCAATGCCTGACGCAGAAGTGCCACTGCCGCGCTATCTTTGGCTCGTGCTGTGGCAACTGCCCACGCCAATGAGGACAAGTCCTGGAGATTGATGACACTGGGTGATGATGAGTGATGATATCAATAACATCAGTAAGCAGTAATACAGTAGGATCAGTAGGGTCGCTCGCATCATTTGAATTTCTGTCAGGTTGCCTGAAGCTCCACTTTCTCTACCGTATAACGGTATATACAGCGTTGGCTCTTCGCACCGGGGCAATTGTAGTGTACTAAAGCATCCTTTCCATACAACCAGTGGCAGTTTGAATTATAGACAAAACACATACCATACAAGGACCATACCCGTTAAAAGATTGTTAAAAGTGTCTACAGCTCAAAGATGCTCACAGTGCATACAAAGCCTACCTCCAGCCACATTGACATTTCAAGACGCATCTCATTCTGTGGACGTCCTCTGAACATCTGTGACGGAAACAATATAGCAACGATTAGCAAAGTATTGGAAAGGTTGTGAATTGAACAAAATCACAAAAAAGAGTTCTTCCATTTCCCATTTCTTCCACGTCCTGCGGCACGTTGCCCATGGCCAGCCGCTTTGCTGCGATATCAAAGAGCAAGGGGGTGATTCTGCGGTCTCGCAGGGAAGCCACCGCCCAAGCGACCAAGGCTAACAACCGCATGGGCCAAATGAAGGCCTTGCGGAAGTGGCCGAAGTCTGGAAATTGACTGCATCTCGGTCTCATTCCGTCTCGTTGATTTTGCCCACTGGTGGTTTCAATGGACAATAAATTAATATAAATTAATTCCCTTGGAAGTCTTACTCTGTTGACCCCATGAAATTCACAACGAACCACACCCTTTCCCCAAGAAAAACTTGTAAAATCTTGTAAACCTTGACCTTCAAAACCTGACCCAACATGACCCAACTTTCAGCCAAGCGCACCGTGCCACTCTCCACCACCTGGCTAATCAGCATGGTCCATCGAGGGTCCTGCAGCTGAACCGAAAACCCGATGTCACATCGACTCCGAAGATCTCCCACCTCCAACATCCTCCAACTAAGGCTCCACTGGCTCCAGGCCCAAGTTCGGCCGGCTTCTGGCTATCCAATTTGATCCATGAAATTCATTGAAATTCCATGAATTACTCTTCAAATCTCTTCAAATTCTTAATTTCAAACTCTGAATTCGGATTACTTTCGATTCATTCCAAACTAAACATACTAAAGTGTCTTAAACCTGCGAAGAATCCACCCATACAAGAGGTTACCAGGAAGTGTAAGGCAGCAAACAAATCAATGGCGCCTCTGTGATGGTCTCATACATTGCATTCTGATTTCGCCTAACACGCAATGAGCACCCCTTCACTTCTGGGCTACTGGTGGGGCATGGACACACAAACACAACATCACAAAACAATGCAACAGTTTCGGCAAGTCATGCCATACGTATCCATGTGTGTGTGCCAAGTAGAGATGGCACAGCATGTTGTGGCTTTGACAATGTTTGTCGGGTTGATTGTGTCCACCTGGGTTATATGATTTCGACATTCAATGCTAGTCGATCCAACAACATCCAACAACCGCAGCAAAGCGATGCCTCAACTTGGCCAACTTGTGAATGGCTGTTGCCAAGTTGTCAGTGTCGAAAGGCATGTTCTCCGAGACGATCTGCAAGAGGTCCTCACAATATGCAAAGGGGAGGTGCCAAGGTGCCCTCTTGATCCACGATTTTATGGTTAAAGAATGTTGACGATTCCAAGTATGCCGGATTCTACCGGACTATACCGGATTGTACTGCTATACCCACTTTCTGGCCAAACCCAACTCCAAAGACCTTCAAGAGTCAAGAGCACCGAATTACTTTGATTGGGTCTTGGCATGTGATTCTTCTCGGCAAACTCCTACAACAAACTCCTACGATGGCGGGCAGAACACAAATCATTTTTCCAAAGGCACACCAACAAACTCACACATGCCTGGATGAACCAAGGTTAGCTTTCAAAAGGGTCCCTTTGCCCTTGGGTGGCACATACACTTTGCTAATCTTTCTTTCTCTCTCTCTCTCTCTTTCACATGGCGGGCAATGGTACATGAATTCTCTGCTTGGTGCTTGTTCTGGCTCATATTGCTTGAACATACTATACTGTACCATTTGCTTGGGGTTACTCCAGGACAACAACTTGCAGCAAAATCATGTCAAGTTTGGGACATGCAGTTGCACAGTGGCGACTTTCTCTTGGTGTGCACCAGAAATGCTGAATGCTAGAGTATCAAGCAAATACATACCTCGCATAGTTCAAAAACTGAAGTGGTTCAATTCAGATCAATTCAGCAGATGCTCTTTCAATCTCTTTTCTAATTCATCTGGAGCAGTTTCTATGCCTTCTGAATCAGCCTCCACACTTCCACCGGTTTCAAACAAAACTGATGCTGAAATGCTACAGGGCACCTCTATGCTATTCTCTGGCATGACTATCAGACGGTGCAGTGTCACACTGCGCTCGCTCCGGCCCTTCTTTCGCAAGGGCGGGTAGAAGGATGCATCTCCAGTGAACTGATTCCTCAGGATGTTGTGACAAGTGTGTTCAACATCAACGTCATCAAAATCATCAAATGCACAGCGATTCGCTGGACAGTCCATAAGAGTGTTGTAATAATGTTGCCAGTAAGTAACAGAATCCCCTGACATCCCCTGACTGTGAGTCTGAGGCAACATGCCAAAACTACTAAGCATGAGAACTTGAGATCCGATCTGTTTGGGTGTTTGGGGTTGGGATTCTTCTATCATTCTTTTATCTTGCCACCAGAGTTTTATCTTTAGCCCTCAAACGCATCCAAACGCAACAGTTGAAGCAAAGATTCACATATGGCATTACCGGCGGCATCGCTTCCGCCGCTGGTCATGCCACGCCTTTGCTGTGGGCACAGTTACTCACTTTGCTACAGCTGAACCCGCGCGACTTCAGCGTCGCAGCGCATGGCGACTGAGCACGCACATAAGCTTGAATGTGCTTGAATGTGCTTGATGCCCATGGAGGTCGAAGTTTGGTTGGCTGAAGCGGACAGCTAATGTATATACATCCTTCATCATAGTTCATATTGGCTTCCGAGATGATGGATGAACATAACATGCGATTGTGGCAATTCAGATAATGTGGGTAAGCTTGGTGGTCAGGATGACCGCCGCAGAGGGCGGAGATCACAGGATATGCAGTTTTCCATGGTTGTCCTTTCACAAATTAAAGTCGAATCGATGATTGGCAATCCTTTGATGCCAGATGAGGTGAGGGACAGTATGAAAAGCTCAGGCCAGCAAGGTTCTCTTGCGTTTGATGTTGCAGCTATCATAGGCCAAGCCAATATTTACAGTAATCCAAAATTGCTGAGGAACACATGTGGAAACACAATAAACAACATGTAACATTTCGATAAACCAAAAGGAAAGCAGAGTGGACTTCCATACATTCCTGAGGAAAGAGATTGATTGTTTGAAGACTCAATGCGATGCTATTGCCACAAGAACTCTGTTGACATTCGGAGGTTGAGCGTGGGAAACAACTTATCTTTATTTGTCAAATAGAAGGACAATCTGAAGAACATCCAACCCTCTGATAATCTGAAACCAGCAACACAACAAAAGGAAGCACAAATCTACACCCATGCCGAATGTTGATTTTCCATGTTTTGTTCGATGTTTTTTGACCAACATGTTGGCCCATGGTAGTCCTGCTTTGGCCTGCTGTCTTGTGACATCTTGTGCCTCTTCTAGCACGCGTTGGAACCTGTTGAAATGCTGATCATCAGCATTTCAACAGGTTCCAACGCGACCATGAGCTCCCATGGCAACTAAGGCCACACTTAACATTTGGCAACCCGTTTGGATGCAAGACTAGAGGAATAATAGCTGGTGGCGGATATGTCAAAAGTTCTTGTCTTTTGTATCTAGCAAGAGATTGTTTTTCTGCGATGTGCAAAATTGACATTCATTGGAATTCAGCAAAAGCTTTCATTGACACGTGATGCAGCCTAGCTTTGGGTGGCTTCGGCGTGTTCAGATTGCAGGAAGATTGGAGAAAGTGGAACGTGCTGCAAAGATCTGCAAAGCAGGCTGAGGCAAAGCACCCATCATAACTATCTTGACGGGTTTGGTATTGGTCAACAGTCAGCACGGTCAACACATATTGAGGCAGCTATTGCATTGCTTAACAACATCCTGCTGCATTGCCTTTCTTCTGAGCATTGGGATGACTTGAGACCAGCATATCAATATTTCTCAATGTTTCCCAACCACATCAATGATATAGCGAGGTTCCTGCTTCTGTCTCAACCAGCTGCATTTCTCCTTGCACCGCCGGTCCAGCCTCGGGTCATTGCTGCAGGTCTGTTTGCAAGCCATGGCCTTGTGCGAAGCTGCCCAAGGTCCCCAGGTCCCAAGGGACTTCATTTCTGTTGAGATGGGGTTCCTGCTAGCAGCTGCTAGCATAGAACAATTGAATCCATATGAATTCAATTGAATCCATAGAATCAAATCCCTACGACTCATTTGCCTGACATACCAGGAAGATCCGGGAAGTAGATTCTGTATCATTTGATGATTTGCCAAGCATTGACGTTTCAATGCATCACATATCCAATCGTATCAGAAAGGCTCCCTGAAAAAAACATAAAAAAACAAGTACATAGGCAATTTATGGCAATTGCATGTTAAGACACTCATACGTCATCTTCTAAATCGACTTTCTGTGCTGCGACTTATGAAAAAGTATCAGCTGACTTGAGCTTCTTCAGACTGTCCCAGTATATGATAGTATATGGTAGTCTGTTTGAGGAGCCTTGGAAAGAAATCAAAGCTTTCGTGCGGCGCAAGCTTCACAATGCTCAAGCAAGGTGTGTCTCATCTATCATCCTTCTGCCCATCTACTATTAGCCCCCTATCAGCCTATTAGCCGGGTCAAATAGAACATTCCGGGGATTGTCCCAGAACGGAAGTCAAGCAAAGCATTTGGAAGTGGTCCGTGTGTCCGGTCCAGAAAATCAGTTCTTCTTTGTTCAACATCCTTCTGCACCATCATAATCAGAGTTCAAACACTTCGCTGGGATAAGTCAGTGTAAGTTTAAGCCATTTAAGCAATTAGTATCAATCGGTCCTGTACTTCTGAGCTCATTGATGACTAAAGCTGAACTCCGAAGAAACACAGCACTGGATATGCCAAAGCACTGAATCAGCACTCGGCCTGGGAGGATCAATCTGTAGAGGGCGTCACATGTATCTTGGCTCATTCCCTGAGTCTTGTTGTCGAACTGACAGTCCATGACCGTCACAGTCCAATGTTTCTCCCAAGTTTAGGCACCACACATGCCATCTTTCAGCGCAAATGATCCGACTGCGCAGCCTTTGTTCCTCGGTGCGCGAAAGAATGCAGGACGTTGGTGCCCTGTGGTGAGGCTGATGCCTTTGCCCCTAGAATCGGTCAGTCCAAGCCTTGTCATGCTTTGTCATGCTTTCAACTTGATTCTTCCTGTCTTAGGGTATGTAAATATATGCCATCCCTGATAGATTTTTGAGATTTGGCATGACTCACACATGCCCGTTCATCAATCCTTCTTCAAAATGTCTAAGATTGAGTTCATACCGCAGCCTCTGCCCCTGCTATTTTAAAAGGTGTGATTTTCACTTCACTTCGCATCCTACATCCTCCTCTTTGTTCCGGAATGCCAACTCTGTGAAAATCCCATGTGCACGGCACGACAACCCCTTCCTGTTGCCCAACTTGGACGTCCAAACTGGAATTGATCATACTCGTAGCGGTTGAACTGGGGCCTCTTTAGGCAGTTGCAGAATGGTGAATGAAGATGAATGAAGGATAGCTCCACAAACCATTTTCACTTATTAGCCATTTGGTTCCACAGTCACAATCCAAATTTGCCTCAATGGTTTGGGGCATCACATTTGTGTTTCCCATGGTTGTTGAAGGTTCTTGGATGACGGATAGTGCATCGGACCTCTGACGCCTCTTTCTTGCACTGTCATGCGTGACTTTCAAAGAGTTGAGAGAGTTCGTATTTACTTCATATTTACAATATAGACTATAGATCAATATAGTATATTTACAATTTCCGAATATTTCGGTGACTTCTCAGCAAGCAAAGGCAACTAAGACCCGAACATATCCATCGAAGGCCTATCGCTCATCCACCTCGCAGCGACGCAAGGACTTCCAGACAATCCGGCTGTGAAGCACAGTTTGTGGGATGGCTCCACCGGGATTTTATGAGTTTTAACATGTTTTAACATGTTTTAACATGTTTTAACATGTTTTAACATGTTTTAACATGTTTAATGTCATTTCTTCTTTACTCTGAACGGACATGAAGTGGCTATTCACTGTTAAAACGATCCATTCAGTTGCAGAAAAGCTGGATCAAGCAATGTTACTCCAAGCAAAACACATCTTTATCAACATAATTATATCAAAATCAGGGTTGCTTGGATAGGTCCATTGAAGTCTCGCGGCATCGGTCATGGAATGAACAATGAGATTGCTCATGCCGCCCATAGCCACCCAACAAAACAGCAACCCTATCCTTTCTATGTGGTGCTCCCGCTCACTTCAGGATTCTTCAGGCAAGAAGCTGGAAGTACCACTTGCTAAAATCATGGAAGGTCCTCAGAACACTTTTGCTGTGTTGCTGCTGGGCTGGGGTGGCCTGAGCCTGATGATTTGTGAGATTCATTGTGCTATGGCTCTCAGTGGATCAGCGTCATGTATAGAGCTTCTGGGTCTTGGGAAGACTGCTACGTCTGGCTGCAACTGGCACCTGCCAGCCAAAACAGGTCTAGCTTCCTGTGGACACATGTGGAAACAACTTTAGAACCTTAGTCCTGACATGTATGTATACCCGTCAGAGAACAAACGACATGTTATCATGGCAAATTCGTGTCTAATTAGCAGTTTCATGATCAATCAATGCTTGTCTTAGTTCCTACGACTGGAGACAAGTGGGCAGGAAATCAACCTTGGCTAGATCTCATTGAACCATTGTATCACTTGAGTCTTCGGCAAGTTACCTTGTGCCAAGGGGCGCTGAGCCAGTGCCATCTCTGTCCAAGTCATTCCAAAGCGTTGTGAAGACGTGCTCCTGAACCTGCAACAAACTGCAACAGAACGTCATACAAAAAGATACAAAAAACATCATAGATGATCTGGACACTTGTGCCAGCTCAAGGCCAAACCAAAGTCACTTAATGGACTTCTACAAATGCTTCCTCACTACTTGTATGCATACAAGGGCAGGGAAAATAATTTGACAGGACAAACAATAACAACATGTTTTTTTAATATCAAAGACATAGTACCTGGATTTTGAGTATCTTTGGAAACCATCTTTAGAAACATGACATGGCAAACTCATACAAAGGCCATCAAAGGCCAAAGGGAGGAGCCTCTCGGCCGAGAACCCTCTGAAGCCTCAGATTCCCACACTGCGGGTCGAGACTCTCTCAAATCCAGCCATAGCCATGGGACATCACAAGATTCTGATTCTATAACAAAGAAATACGAAGAATATTCTGTATGAATATGTGCATTCCTTAAAATTCTGCGGATACTAGCATATCTGTTGATAGGTTTGTGTGTGTGTGATAGAGACTTTGTATGTCTATGACGTTTTGATCCGCTTGTCAAAAATGCGATCATTTCCTTCCAAAACAGGTCCTGGGGTAACCGGGTAATTTCATCCGGTGACCGTTTTGATCTGACAAATGAACAGCCTTGGCTTCAATGCAGGTTCAGCCTCTCTGTTGCCTTCGCAATTCAGTTACGTTGTCTTCAACTCTTTGGGCTCAAAGGCTCATATGTACCTGTTGCACTATTTTATAATTAACATGAATTGTTACGAAATTATATGAATTGTTGATCACAAAATCACAACGCATATTTTCTGTTGTGCATAGCTCCAATCTTCCAAGTCGCAATGTTCGAAATTCGTTCATCTCCATGGTGCCGCTCTGGCCTGCGTCAAAGTCCTTGAATTTACCCTCAGTTTGTTGTCACAGCTGAAGGGCATTGAACCATTCTGCATCCATGTCTCGAGTCCAAAACGCAAAGCATGGGCTATGGAAAACAGAAACCATTTGGCTCAGATATGAGTTGAGAGTAAAATTTCTCACTAATGTCCTCCACACTAATGTCCTAGGCGTCGATGACTGTCCTCCACACTATATAATGTCCTAGGCGTCGATGATATATAACCTGTTTCAACACAACTCATACGAAGTACGAGCAACATATTATGATGATGGTGATGATGATGATGATTATTATTATGATTATGATGAGGATGAGGATGAGGATGACGATGATTACGACGACGACGACGATGATGATGATGACGATGATGACGATGACGATGACAATGATTACGACGACGACGACGACGACGATGACGACGACGACGATGATGATGATGACGATGATGATGACGACGACGACAAAACATGTCAGATGCAATGAAGTCCAAATGCTTTTGCTATACATCAATATCTGAATCTATACCAAACATTTTGTGGGATGCAAGATGACGCAAGATGATGGAAATTCTTTTCCATCGAAGGGCACCTCTGATTTCAGGTACTGCTTTAAGTATCATGGACCGAGCATCCCAAAATTAGGTAGCTTCGAAAGCGGAGCCAAAAAGAACGTACTGAAATGGTGTTGAGCTGAACCGTGGAAGTTCTGCTTAAATTCTGATTCTGTTCCCCTCTTACAGAAACACCACCCACTTTACTTCTCACAACATCTTGAACCCTGGGTAGAGCCTTCAGGGTCTCTGTTTTACCATCCGAACATTCCCAGCAAGCTGCGTAGTAAAGTCTCGCAATCTCCTCTGTGGAACGACCCAGGCTATTGGCTGTGGACTGCAGACTGCCCCAACCAATCCTGGTGACAGGCTTCATAGGGTAACAGCTTATGTACCGCTGGAACCGGCATTGCTGGGTCGTGAAATGGTGCCGAACATGTGAATGTAGATTTAAGATGATTTAAGCGTTTCACACCAAAGCAAAATGTGTGCACGTTTCACACGCATCTTCCGCGGCTTAGGATTTGGCGCTAAGGTTTTGTGCGCTGCAGGTAGCAGGTGACCTTTGACCATCTATGAGCCATTTGATATCAATTCACTGCAGCAAAGGTGTCGAATCCTAAAAGGATGTCCTACTTTAGTGGTGGTGAAATTCTCCTCGTTCTGCGTAAATATTGTACAACTGGTGGTTGTGGTCGGATCCCTAATCTGCTTTTTAACAGGATTACTGTGGCAATCCATAGTCTATTTACGAAAGTTCAACCAAACTGGGTATCAGTATATAAAGATGATTCAGATTCAGTGATATGATTATTTCAGCACAAGCATTTACATGGCGTTGCTGCTGTTTGTACACGCCATTTGGCCTTGTTGAACCCATGGTTTCACACTAGACTGTCACTAGACTCGCTATGGTGGCAACATGTGGCCGCAATCCCTTGAAATATTTTGAACCAGCCCAAGACGGAATCCAGCACCCTTCCGGGCCCTTCCGCATAATACATTTCGGCTGCCGGGGCGGCTTTTGCCAAGGGTCGTGCTGAAGTACCACCGGCAAAATTCTGTGAAATTCCTGTCAGAAACGGACACATCTTTCTCAGGACAGGGTGGCATGCTTCACATATCTTCACACTCTCATGTAGAATCATGTGGAATCATGTGGAATTTATCTGTAGCAGCTACAGAGTCAAATGATATCTGTTTTAGAAGTCTCATCTCTGGAACATCAACAAACACGGTCCATTCACAACCAGTTCTAGGCAAATCTACTGTAGATGAAAAACATTCTGCATGAAGGAGGCGGCGTTGGAGACTCTTGAGTGATCAGCGCAGCAATTTCCCGCATCCGACACCCTAAAAGCCGTCCCCTGCAACTGAGGGACACAGCCCCACTGTGGCTTGGGTCCAAATCCTTCCAGATCTTCTGCACCAAGTCCTCCGAAACCTGGCAGTGATGACAACTCTGAAAAAAAGGTCTAGCTCCAAAGGGAACAGCAAACCTGCTTTTTGAAACACTGGACATTCATGAAGTTCCATGATCGGAATGTATTGGAATCATGCAATATACTGTCAATCATATCATGTTATATCTGGCCACTCTGTTCAAGTCATTTCAACGATTTCAAGCCGAGTTGATATCGGTAGATCCTTAGTAAAAAAGGTATAAAAAGGTAACCTCTTGTTTCAGTGGACTCATGCTGCAGCTCCCAAGCTTATTGCGGCGCACAACGCCTCGACACTGCGCTGCTGAAATTTCTCCCGGAGCCTGGGATGAAAGGCTTTGATTGATGAACCTGATCCAAATTGATCCAAATTGATCCAAATGATCCAAGAAATATCAAGAAATCTTCTGACACATCAAGACATAATAAGAAAATCAAGTTTGACATAGTTTGACAATGTTTTCCTTTGTGTTGATCTTATTCCTGTCGGTGGGGTCTGACCAACCCGAGAGGGTTGGGGTCACTTGCGCCAAGAAACTGCCATACAGTTTTGCACTGCCAGCCGACTGCATTTCCATACAAGTTTTGAACCATAGGACTATACGTAGTGCTTGATAGTGCTTGCAGTGTATGTCAGTGTGCTGACTGTATTTGAGTGTAATGATTTAGTGCAAAAGCAGAACAGTCTCTTTTGTGGCTATCCACGGGGAGTCTAATGAGACATTTGAGTAGATAAGCACAGTGGTTCAGGAAAACTTCACGTTTCCTTGACGAGAGCCCTTAAAATATCCTAAGACCCCGGAATGAGGCCATGCCCTCGGCAAAAAGAGCAAAACATGACTAAACCCAATGCACAAAACCTATGTCAAGCGAGCAGCAAATGCCGGAACTCGTTCAAATCCATCGTGGAGCTGTTGTCCTGGTCGAACCTTTTGAACTTCTCCTTGGGAACAAAATGAAACTATTATGATATATCAAATATTATCATTATGCGTGAATTTGAATCCCAAAACAAAACAAAAAAAACAATAAACACTTCACGCGTGAAATATGATGCTCCAAGACTATAGAAGACTTACCAAGCAACGCTTTAATCTGAGAGGGTCCCACCGCTCCAATTCTTCCAAGGAACGCTGTACAAAGATCTGAGTTGCTCGGGCGAAAGAAGCAGAGTCTTTGCTGCTTGTGCCACCAAAAACTGGTCAGTCCTTGCCACCATAGCTTCAAGAAAATGGGAGTTCAGGGCATTGGGGGCGAGCTTGTTTGATTGACCTGAGCACAACCTTTGCCTTATATTACAGGGGGTTCCCGTTTTCAAAATTCTGAGCATCATTCAGTCAGTCTGCTGGAACCAACCTGAAAAATATTGTCAACAACCTTTGACGCTAGTGCTTCCAGTGCTGAAAGGTGATTGAACGGCAAAACTGCAGAATGCTGCGCTTCCCATCGTGGCAGATGGACTGCCGCTTGAGGAGCTCTGAACTGCCACCCAGTCGCGGGAGAACTTCTCGGCAAGACCAAGGGCCTGGATGCCTGTGGAGGATCGGTGAAGGACTAGAAATGCTCTTACGGATCTCTGTCCTATTCGGTTCTATTGCGTTGTCGTCAAGTTCTTCAGTTTGTGAAACAGGGTTTGCGAGAAAATTGAAACCATGCCTCCATCATCCTCTATCTCTGACATGGGACAGCTATCGCCCCATTTTATCAAACTTTCGGGATTTTGAAGAGGCAATAATCCCAGAGCAACTATCGGGTCCCGAAAATAAAACTTCATGCGGGCAAGTTGCTCCAGTCTTGAATCTGCGTCTGAGTTGTGTGCTTGCCCAGCGATACAGTATGGCCTCGGGAAAACATCAATGGGGAAGCATCAATGTGCTGCAGATGCATTTCCCAATGTTGGACCACCCCAGCAACCAGTCAAATCGTCTGTCAATTTCCCTTACCACCCATGGCCAAAGCCGATCACTGGCTTCCCATGACTGGGCTCTCTGCATACATGCGCTCCACTGGCTGTCCTTTTCATAGCAACTCCTGGGCAAGTTGAGACCAAAGTGGCGGAACCCAAAACCTGGAGCGAAACCATTTAGGGTGGACATGGGTGGACCATGTTCCAATGAAAAACAGGGGCGTGAGTTTGGAATGATTTTGTTTGCCATATTTTGCCTATACTGGCTGTTCAATCCGGACCACCCTCCACTAGTCCACGTAGCAAAAAACATCTACAAATCCTAGAGTATCTTCCCAGTTTCATGATGTTTCATGATGTTTCAGGTTTCTTCCGAACCCCTGAGACCCCACACATCTTTGCAGAACAGCATCGTCCAGTCTCTCTACAATCCTGGCCAGTGCAGCATGGACTGCTCACAATCCGGAACATGTTCATTCTATGTCATTCTACATCTTTATTAACTTGTCATATCACTTTCATGGATCATGAAAGGTGAGGGTGTGTTTGAAGATGTGGATGGTGCTGTTGATGTAGTTGCTGCTGCTGCTGATGATGATGGTTATTATTATTATTATGATTACCAGTAGTACTGCACAAGGCGGTGGCGGAAGTTTCAAAAATAGGAAACCTATAGGAGAGGTTGGTTGTTGTGAATCAAGGATGGCAGAGCGAAGCCACTGATGGATTGAAAGGTGCTTGATCTCTCTCACTTTTTCTCTCTCTTCTCTGCCTATCTACCTACCTACCTATCTATTTTCTATGTATCTATCCAGCTATCGATCTATCTACCTATCTCTCTTTCTCTCTCTTTCATCTGTCTATCTGTCTAGCTGTCTACTTGTCTATCTGTCTATCTATCTATCTATCTACCTATCTATCTATCTATCTGTTTGTCTGTCTGTCTATCTGTCTACCTGTCTATCTATGGTGCAGTGTCATCCAGTCTAATGCAGTGTAGTGTACTGTAGTGTAGTGTAGTGGAGTGTAGTGGAA